>Ga0256842_1001053_pt1 | contig 23079 bp, 25 predicted proteins | sample 4559240metaG_FD_185973 | JGI IMG/M metagenome (GOLD analysis project Ga0256842, IMG submission 185973) | Hydrothermal vent microbial communities from Guaymas Basin, Mexico - 4559-240 | ecosystem: Environmental > Aquatic > Marine > Hydrothermal vents | place: Mexico: Guaymas Basin | collected... | reverse complement strand
TCATCTATTTCACAGAATATTTTTGTTAACATTTTTTAGTCGTCTCTTTTTGTTTTACTGGTTTAAAACTATAGAACGACTTCTCTTTTAATCTCCTTATCCCACTTTTTTTATCGAACTCAGGTTTTTACCAATCTAACAAAACACTATAATAGGATATTTACCTATTTTTCATCAAATAGATTATCTTATCTTGAAAACTCAATGTTTTTAAAACCTCTAGTTTATCACTTCTCTTTTTGCGTGGTCTATTCTCTTCTATATTTACTATAGAGTCCATAGGCAAAATTAAACCACTCTTGGCTTTTATGGTCATTCGCTCAACAATATCATGATAGTTATTATCTTTGATATTGGCTCTAATGGTTTTTCCTGTTTGGCGATGCACTCTATAACTATCTTGCTCTAATTGGTCAATTGTACTCAATAGGTTATTATACTCAATCTTACTCTCTTCATCTGCTATATCTTCATCAAATAGATTAGCAAAAAAATCTATCATCTGCTTTTTTGACCAAATCAAGGACTCAATAGCATAATTTCTATAGAGTTTAATATTATATATTTGATGGCTATTGAGTACCACAAAAAGCAAATTTTCAAAGCCTCTTGTAGGGGCTTTGTTTATTATGGTTTTAAACTTCTCTCTAAACTCTCTATTTTGGTTAATAATTAAATCACATTGATTAGATTTATAGATATTATCTTCAAGAGAGATAGTATCTTCTAAAATCTTTGCATTAAAAAGATGAACCTCTTCATAAAGCATTTTAATCTTTTTTTGCTGAGACATATTCTACTCCTTATAAAAATTATAGGTAATTACCCTATTATAGCAGAAAAAGGGTATATTTCCTTTGAGAACCTTTATATTTGAGGTTCTCAAAGAGAGATTAGAAGTTATCTATTACTAAATAACTCCCCCTCATTGGTAATTCTATCTATTTGAGATTTAGAAAAGTAGCTACCACCAAAAGCACAACTTCCATATAGATACTTCATTTTAACCTCTTTGTTTAGTTTTTCAAATATAACAGTCAATATCTCTAACAGCTCTTCAAGTGTTATCCCTAGCTCATCTTCTGTTCCTCCACTTACCTTAAAATCACCATGACCCATATTATCCGAATAATACTCAATCATATATTGACTCCCCTCTTTTGGAGAATTTTCTTTAGCCCATTTTAAATCTTCACTACTATTTACATGAATAGGATATTCTATATCAATAAGTCTCTTGTTCTCCTCTATCTCCTGCAACACTTCCCAAGCTCTATCAGCATCTTTTTTATCTGCTGTTCTATAATATATATATGCACCCATAATTAAACCTCCTCTTTATACTCTATAATTTTTGCTTTAATAGCAACCTCACCATTAACTACAATAAATGATAACTTCATCTCTGTAATCTCAATATTTGGAAAATATTGATTTACACCATTATAAAAAGCATCCTTTGAGAGTCTAAGTAAATCAAAGGGTTCATACCCCTCAATAATCTTTTCTAACGGTTTTTTTGGTTCTAAATACATCTCTACACCTCTAAAATAGTTGTAATTGGATTGGTTGTGAATTTTCAAATAAAAATTCAACTTTCTCTTTTAGTAGCTCTATAAAATACTCTTTGATTTCAGAATAAGAGGCTACTTTTTTACTATTTTGTACAAAACAGGAGCGAAACCCTGTTTCAGTAAATTTCTCAAACCCCCTAGAGAGAGCATAAAAACTAAAGTGCGATATACTCAATGAACCACCAAAATAGCGTGGATAGTAATGAACTCCAAAGTTAAAATAACCAATTGCAAAAAAGAGAGTAAAAACTCTCTCTTTACCTTTTAGGTTGATACCTTGATTTAAAATCTCCCTCTTTGTATATACTCTATACTGCATGAGATTCCTTTTTAGATATAGTTCCATCAAAAGCGATAGTTCTATCTTCAAAATACAAATCCATCTTAAAACCAAGCTCTAAAAGCTCTTCTATAGATGAATAGCCCCATTCGCTTAAGTACTCATCTTCTTCATTTTTCATATATCCAAATGCCAATTTATCTTTTGGGTCATACTCAACAACATATAGAGTAAATAGAGAGTGAAATAACTTTACTGCCACATCTCTAATTTTAGCTCCATCTGTCTCATATAACTTTGGTGCTTCGCTCAATCTTGAATAGATAATTTTTATTTGGCTCTTTAACATGTTGTTTTGTTGAATGTACTTTTTAAATTGAGATTCTAGCCAATCTCCCCCTACTGCTTCAACTTTAACAAACTCTACATTTTTCATTATGTAACCTTTTGATTAAATTTATCGCTTTTTTTAAGTGGTTAGATTCTCCACTTTCAAGAAAAGAGTTAAAAGATATTTCCTCTTTTCTTACTTATATTGTACCATATTGGTACTAAAATAGTGCTTAAATCATAGGTAATTAACCTATTATAGTAAAGATATTGAAAAAAAATCAATATCTTTATAGATTTAAAATGCAAACAGTTTACCTGTTGCAAAAACTTCTAACTCATTTTCTGTATATAACACTTTGTTTGTATTGTTATCATCAGGCAATTTAACTTTTACCTCACTATCTATCTCTTTTATATTTGGAACTTGTCTTGTTGTTGCTTTCATAATATAAGCAGGTGTGTACCATGTTCTAAACACCTCAAGAGTTAGACTATTACCGTGAATAACCTCTGCTGATATATGAAGTAGTGTAAGCTGAATATAGCACATATCGACACATAAAGAGTCAATATCAACAGCCTGTACCTCCATAACCTGTTGGTAGTTTACCCCTAGCTCTCTTAATGTATCAGCTCTAGCGATTACCATCCCCCCAGACCCTACAGCAGGTTCTGACATGGTCTCAACCTCTTTTGTATTCTCTCCAAGAATTGAAGCCATAAGTTTTGATATAGTATAAGGGGTAAAAAACTGTCCTTTGAACTTTGTACCCAAATCAAGTTCCATAAAACACTCACCTAAAAAATCGCCCAATCTATCACTTAATCCCAATATAATTAAACCAAATAGTCTTGGAAATACCTCTCTTACAATCTTTTTATCATATTTACCAACTATCTTTAAATACTCCTCTTCTAGCTCTTTATCTCTAGCAAACGGTTGATATAGGCTAATAGCTGATACTCTACATAAATCAAGAAAAATTTCCCATTTTCTATAACGATAATCGTAATATTCCACAGTTTTAATAAACTCTTTTTTTGCTTCATCATAATTCATAACATTACCCTCTATTTGTAGAAAATTTCAATACTATCATCAAGAGAGTTTATGCCTAAATATCGTTTAGTCTCACTCTCTGCCTCACTTAAATCAAAACATTTTAAATATAAAACATCTTCACTACCATCAATAATTACAAAAAAGTTTTTTTTGATATTACTTTTTGTTTTTGTGTACTTTTTAGATTGAGATTCTAGCCAATCTCTCCCTAATTGTGTTCTACCTGTTAAGCTACTCACAATATAACCTTTTAATTGAATTATCATTTTTTTAAGTGGCTTGATTTTCCACTAAGAAAAAGTAAAAATAGTTCCTCTTTCTTATTCATATTGTACCATAATGGTACTAAAATATTGATTAAAATATTATATATTATGCTATTTTGTGGGCTTATTTGTGAATTTTTAGGGGGGAAAATAATTTTATATAAAAGTACCAAATAGGTACTAAAATTGTTTTAATAAAAGGAGGTCAAACTTTTTTAATTTCCTCTCTTACTTGCTGTTCTATCTTCATTTTTTTGACCTCTTTTAACTGCTTCTCTAACTCTTTAATAAGTTCATCAAAATCCACATCTCGATAGAGTGCATCAAAGGGAATACCAAGATTTTTCTCTATCTCTTTAACCTCTTCATAGTTTGGGTATCTTGATTTATTTCTCCATCTAGTGATAGTAACTCTACTTCTCTGTTTTGTAGAAAAACTGTTAATAAGCTCTGTTAGCTCTTCATCTTTCTTCCAAGTCATTAAATATTCCTTTTTTTAATAGTAGTTTAATTGAATTGCAAATCTTATCATGTCATTATTAATGGTGTATTATATATGATTAACTCTTTTGTATATATTAAATATACCTATATATTTAGGGTATATACTATATATTTTATATATCCTAGTTAGTTGTAAAAAAATTATCAAAAATTAATAAATATCAAGATACAATTTTATTGTACTTTTTAGATTGAGATTCTAGCCAATCTCTCTCTAAACCTCTTTTAATATCCCTTATGCTTATAAATGTTGATTATCTGCTTTGATTGTTTGTGGTGAAGCTCTCTCTTTCTGCCCCTCTGGCGAAGAGTCCCTCTGAAAGAGCCGTCGGAGACAAGAAGTTCAACAATGCAGAAAAACTCGTGCTACCGACGAGTGTTGCCGAGTCTCTCCTACCAATGTCTCCTGTTTTTTCTTGGCTCTTGCTGATGTAGTGAAACGGAATCATCAAGAGGTAAGGAAACAATAGGATACAATTCAGTAGGTGAGACTCTGCATAAACGGACTCTGTTTACCCTCTTGGTACTTCAAACTGCTGTCTCACTTCACCGTGCGAAGAGGAATATCAAATGTGTAAAAGATAGATTGATATAATAAGTAATTAACCTATTATAATAAATATAATGAAGTCAATCAACATAATTTTTTTATTAAAAATTCCTACAAAGCAATCTATAAGCAAACAAAAGATAATATTATATAACTATGAGTAACAATTTAAAATATTATAAAAAACTAGAAGAAGCCTTAGAGCGATACTTTGGTGAAGAGATAATCAACTATCTAAAAAAAGATGAAGAGGTTATCGAAATAATGGCAAATCCTGACGGTAATCTTTTTATAGAGAAGATTGGACAACCTATGCAACATGTAGGAGTAGTAAAGGCTTATAATATAAGAGCTATTATCAATACTCTAGCCTCCTATCATGAGATGGTAGTAGACCAAGACCAAACAATACTAGAGTGTGAAGTTCCATTTTGTGGGTCACGGTTTTTAGGAAAAATTCCACCTAGCGTATCTAGCCCATCTTTTACCATTAGAAAAAAAGCTACCAAGATATTTACATTGGCTGATTATATCAAACAGCAACTTATCACTTCAAAACAGAAAATGCTAATAGAAGAGGCAGTAAAGAGTAGAAAAAATATCTTAATTGTAGGAGGTACAGGCTCTGGAAAAACAACATTGACCAATGCTATTATTGAGTCCATATCGACCATAACCCCAAATGATAGAGTACTAATCATTGAAGATACAGCAGAGATACAGTGTTCAGCCAAAAACAAAGTTATTTCACGAACTACTAAAAAAGTATCTATGCAAGATTTAGTAAAATCATCACTAAGAGAGAGACCTGATAGAGTACTTATAGGAGAAATCAGAGGAAAGGAGGCGTTAGACCTTATTACTATTTGGAATACAGGACATCTAGGGGGCGTTGCAACCGTACACGCCAATTCTGCTTATGAGGCATTAAGCAGACTAGAGAGGCTTTTAGCTCAAGCTAATGCTCTCAATATGCAACAAGAGATAGCCCAAGCTATCAATATCATTATCTTTATCAAAAAAGCTCCACAAGGTAGAGTAGTTGATGAGATATTGGAGATACAAGGCTACGATACAATAGAACAAAAATATATAACAAACTCATTTAAAGGAAATAGAAATGAAACAATTTAATCAAAATCATCTATCACTAATTATTTTAGGACTGCTACTACTATCACCTGAACTATTTGCTTCTACAGGATTAGCATTTGAAACAGGTATGGATAACTTTCTTGATTTTTTTACAGGTAAATTTGTCTTTATCCTATCAGCTCTAGCAATTATAGTTTCTGTGGGAATGTTTGCTTTTAATCATGATGCAATGGGTGGAGTATTAAAAGGATTCATTGGACTCCTATTTGTATTGGGGATTATGGGTAATATTATTAATCTACTTAATATGTTTGGACTTACTAATACAGGTATGCTTATCTAACAATGGAAGAGTTACAACAAACCCCAATTTATCAAGCCATAAACCAACCTATCTTACTATTTGGAGCTGAACGAAATCTTGTTATTTTTTTGGCTATGATGGCTTCTATGCTCATGTGGATTGGTGGAAGTTGGTTTACCTTTTTTATAGGCTTAGTTATTTGGGTTATAGGAATCTACTATCTTAGAGAGATGGCAAAGAGAGACCCTATTATGAGTAGTGTATTTAGGCGATACCAACAATATCAACACTACTACTCTGCCCATACTACACCATTTACTTATTTTAAGTAATAAGCTAAATTACCTCGACCACTCATCACTAAGCACCTCTGCTTGTCTCATTATCATCTTCATAGCCTCCATCTGCTTATCAGGTGGGTATCTGTATCTTCTTAGGATAATTCGTATCATATTTCTCATCTTGGCTCTAACACTCTCTCGTTTTTGCCAATCTACACTTATACTATTTCGTAATCTTTTGGTAAGCTCTTGGGCGATATTTTTCAAAACTTCATCTCCCATCTCTCTTAGAGCCGATTCATTCTCTGCTAGTGCATCATAAAATGCCAACTCATCAAAATTCAGTCCCAACTCCTCACCATGCCTAGAGGCTTGGGCGAAATCTTTAGCCATAGCTATTAGTTCCTCAATAACTTTTGCTGTCTCTATGGCTCTATTGTGATATTTTCCTAATGTGGCTTGAAGTCTATCGCTAAATCTCTTCTCTTGGATTACATTTGTTCTACTCTTTGCTTTTATCTGGTCATGAAGTAGCTTTTCTAGTAGCTCTATAGCCAAATTTTTATGCTCCATACTCCCTACATCTTCCAAAAACTCATCAGATAAAATCCCTATATTGGGTCTATCTAATCCCACAAGTGAAAATATATCCTCTACCCCTTGAGATACTACGGCATTATCTAATATCTGTTTAATGGCTCTATTTGGGTTATTATGGCTATTTGCTCTTTTACCTGCTTTTTGGATAACGACCTTTACAGCTTGAAAAAATGCTATCTCCTCTTTGTACTCTTTTGCTTTATCTAGTGTGCCACATAGACTATAAGCTTTTGTTAGAGCTAAAACTTCATCTAAATATCGTTTTTTACCATCTTCAAGCCCCAAAATATGGTTTGCTGATGGGGCTAAGAGTCTATGAGCTTTGGTTTTAAACGCTGAGTAGTCAAATCCATAATAGAGGTCTCTTACAATCTCCAATCTCTTTAACATCTCATTTAGAGCCTCTGTTGTATCTATTGTACCTCGCCCTTTTCCTCCTGCTGTGGTGTAAGTCTTTAGAGCATCTTTTAACTCATTGGCAATACCGATATAATCAACAACCAAACCACCCTTTTTATCTCTAAATACTCGGTTAACTCTAGCTATTGACTGCATAAGATTATGTGATTTCATAGGTTTATCTATATACATTGTGTGCATACTTGGAGCATCAAAACCTGTTAACCACATATCACGCACAATAACCAACTTTAGCTCATCATTAACATCTTTGATTCTCTTTTCCAAATCCTTTTTGACTCGTTTGCTATAGATATGTTTTTGCAACCTCTCATCATCACTAGCACTTCCTGTCATAATGATTTTAATCGCCCCTTTGGTTGGGTCGTCACTATGCCAATTTGGGCGTAAATCCACAATAGCATCATACAAATCAACAGCAATCTGACGACTCATAGCCACTATCATACCTTTTCCCTCAATGGTGGCTACTCTATCCTCAAAATGCCCTACTAAATCTTTTGCTACCTGTTTTATCCTCTCTTTTGCACCTACAAGCTTCTCTAGTGTACTCCAACGACTCTTGAACTTCTCTCTATCAGAGGTCTCTTCATCTATTACTAACTCCCCTACTTCTCTATCTATCGCTTTTAGTACCTCTGCATCAAGTGATAGTTTAGCTAGTCTGCTCTCATAATAGATTGGTACAGTTGCACCATCTGCTACAGCATCTTCAATATCATAAACAGAGATATAATCCCCAAAGACAGAGCGAGTATCTCTATCGCTACTCTCAATAGGTGTTCCTGTAAAACCTATAAATGTAGCATTTGGCAAGGCATCTCTAAGGTGTTTAGCATATCCATATTTGAACTTACCACTATCTCTATCAAGCATTGCATCAAATCCATATTGGCTTCTGTGTGCTTCATCAGCAATCACTACAATATTATCTCGTTGGCTTAGTAGTGGAAAATCGCTCTCCTCTTTTTTAAGTGAAAATTTTTGAATAGTGGTAAAGATAATCCCACCTGATGGTCTATTTTTTAGTTGTTCTCTTAGGTCGTCCACACTATCTATCTGTATAGGCTCTTGGTTTAGTAGCATTTTGGAGCTAGAAAAAGTAGCAAAAAGTTGACCGTCAAGGTCGTTTCTATCGGTCACGATAATAAGTGTGGGGTTTCTCATCTGTGGCTGTTTTGTCAATTTCCCTGCCAAACAGACCATAGAGATAGATTTTCCACTCCCTTGTGTATGCCAAACTACACCACCCTTTCTATCTCCACCGATTGAGGCTCTCATCACAGACTCTACAGCCTCTTTCACAGCATGAAATTGATGATACCCTGCTATCTTTTTGATAATATCTTTTCCATTATCCTCAAACAAGATAAAATTTTGTAGATAATCAAGTAGATGTTTTTTATCAAAAAATCCCTGTATCAAAGTATCAAGCTCATACTCCAACTGTGGTTTATCACTCTCATCTTCTATCGTTCGCCAATACATATATCGTTCATTGGTAGCTGTTAATGAACCAATCCTAGCATTAACTCCATCACTAATAACCAAAGCCTCATTATATACGAACAAATCCTCTATCTCATCTTTATAAGTCTGTAACTGATTATAGGCTTTAAATATATCAGCACTCTCATCAGCAGGATTTTTTAGCTCAATTACAGCAATAGGAAGCCCATTGATAAAAACGATAATATCAGGTCGTCTATTGCCTTTGACCCCTCTAATAGTAAATTGATTAACCACCAAAAAGTCATTATTTAACGGATTTTCAAAATCCATCAATTTAACTACTTCGCCTTTAGTCTCATCTGCTTTTTTTATCTCTACGCTCATACCTTGAATTAAAAGTTTATGAAAAACTCGATTATTTTGGATTAATGATGTCTGTTGGGGCTTTTTAAGCAGATGAATAGCTTCATCAATAGCAGAGGTAGGCAAAGAGGGATTTAACTTTCTAAGAGCAGTAGAGAGTCTTTTTGATAGTACCACCTCTTGGTAACTATCTCGTTGAGGATAATTACTATTAGGAGATATATCTGCCCCTTGTATATACTCATAACCTAGCTCTTTGAACCAATCTATGGCTAACTCTTCTACCTGCTCCTCTGTTATCATTCCCTACTCCTCTATTTTAAAATAGTAATCTCAATATTAGATATATTTTGAGCTTCTTAAATCCTTTATCAAAAGTGATTAGTTCAAGATTATAAAATTCACTAAAAGCCAAATGATGAATATCAAAAGAGCTTATATATAGACTTGTCTTTTTTAATATCTCTAACATTCGTTTATGAATAGTCTCATCAGTAGGTTTTAGATATTCTGACAAAAATTCCAAATTATCATCAATCTCATTTTTATTCTCTTTTAGCTTATTAGAGATAAAAGCAAACTCACACAGAATCAATTCTGAAATAACTAATGTTTCATTCTCAATCGCTTCTCCAACCAATTTAACAGATATATCTTTTTGTCGCTCATCATCTATATTTTTAGAAAAAGCATAGATAAGTACATTCGTATCAAAATAGACCATCATCTACCATTCCATTAGTATCTATTGCTATTTTCATAGTCAATGGTATCTGATTATTTGATTTATTTATCAAGTTATGAAATCTATTTAATTGTGTAGTATTTCTTTTGATAGGTTTTGCAGAGCTATTTTCTATAACAATATTTTTAACAATATTCTCTTTTAGATTAGACAATAAATCTATTACAAGATTTATATATCGTTCATCTATATCTACTACTAATCTTTGCATATTCTTACCTTTTTGAATTTTCTTTATTTATTATAACCAATTTTTTTAAGAGTATATTTTTATTCTAATTTATGAAAATAAAATTAGTACTATTCCTCTTTTAACATATCAATATATTTCAAAAATATTTTTCCTAAAGGAGTAACACTATATCCACTCCCTTTTAACATCCCTGTCTTTTCGTCAAACTCTGGCATTTCATTTTTTTTAGGTGTTTTAAATTTTTTTCGTAAAAGATTTAGTCTAACAAGTTTCTCATGATAAGTATCATACATAGTTACTCTGTCATGTTCTTCTTGGCTTGAACCCATATGTGCAGAAGGTCTACTTAAAATATTTTTATGTTTCTTATCAAATTCATCATCACTTCTAGAATGACATTGTCGTGTATGACTAAATAAAATAACAATCTCATTATCATTTAATTGTCCTAGTAGTGATAATAAAATATTTCCCTCTATTTTCTCTAAACTTTCATCAGAAATACCATTTGCCAACATTGAAGCAATATATTCTTTTCTATCGTTAGACGATGACCTTGCAACTTGCCATATACCCTCTTCAAAGAAATTAATATAGGACTCCTCCTTCATTCTCTCCTTTAGTTCATTATTACCTATCTCTAAATTATTAAGTCTTGAGTCTAGTATTTTGAGAAATTCCACTATTCTATCAACTCTTTGATTTGGTATAATTTGCCCCACTATTTCTCCAAATAATGCTCCAAAAAAGGGAATAGCTCCAAGCCCTCCTTTTGTATATTCAGTTAAAAAATCTGTATGATTTGGGGATAAGTTCTCAATTGTTGTCTGTTCATTCATAGGTTTACCTTTGATATATTTAACTCTCCTGATAAAAGCTTAGGCAATAGGGTATCTCTTGTTTTTTGAAGTTTCTTTATCTCTTTTTCATTCAAAATAATTTTTTCTACCATAGGCTTAATATAGTTATCAAAGACTAAAAGTGTATTTTGAGATGGCACAATAAGTTTTATAGGTCTAAATGCTTTTTTGCTAATCTCTGCAAATGTTGTACCCTCTGAACGCCCTTTAATCTCTCTCATTGCGACATCTAACCAATACATAATAAAATAATTTGATACTCTTTTATTACACACCATCGCAATAAATCCTTGATTAATAGAAATTGGAACAGTTGAATAAGCAATATATCCTACAGGAGCTCTCGAAGATAAAAGAATTGTACCAATAGGTAACTGTTTTGAGCTTATTTTTTTTACTCCCTCTTCTGTTATTTTTCTATCTGTATCAATTAAAATTTTTGTTGATAGTTTTGATAAATCTCTTGGAGTAGCCCAATGGTTTTTTCCATTTTTCCAATATTTGCTCTCTTTTGTTCTAGGTGTTGCACCACCAAAGATAGAAACTTCTTTTTCAATAGTCGAAATCTCCCACCCCTTAGGAATCAACCCCATTTCACTATCCACAAACTCATTAGGAAACAGCTCTAAAATCTCTTGTGAGATACCAAGCTCACGAGCTATAGTTTCACTATCCCCCTCTTTAGCTTTGGCTTTTACAGGGTCAAAATCAATAAACCAAGATTTAAAAATAGTCTGTGCCATTTTTTCTAGGGTTTGGTCTGTTTTTCTATTTAGTTCTATTTTATTGTCTAGGGTTGATAGGATATGGGCTATTTTTTTTTGGGTTTGAAGTGAGGGTAAAAATAAGGAATAATTCATAATAGCTGTTTTATCCCCTCTTGGCATTTTTGTACCTTTTGCTGTTTGAACAGTGTATTGAATGAACTTTTCATTAGAAAGCAGATAATATAAATATTTAGAGTCTAAAATATTTATATCTCTACTTCTTATGACTAAAACATCATTAGAAACACCACCATTAAATGTTGAATACCAAACTTTTCTAAAATATGTTCTAATATTGGAAAATAGTGTATCTCCAATTTTAAATGAATTTACTTTATTTACAGATGGAAGTTTTGAAGATATAGTTATCCCTCCTTTATCAGGAAGTATATTTTCTGTTGAAATGTAATTGTTTAGAGTTATATTTTTCATATCTCTTTTTAGTGATATATAATTTGCTATATCAGCTAATTTATACTCTTTCCAATCAGACCTCATACCCAAGCCCCATTAAATTCTCTCTAATTTCCCTCTCCAATCGTGCCGACTCATTAAACTGCTCACTAAGCGTAGCTGTTAACTCCCTCATCTTATCAGTAAAAGGGATTCCGTCATCTTCTTCCTCTGCTACCCCAACATATCGCCCAGAGGTCAAGACAAACTCATGTTTGGCTATATCTTCTAATGATGCTACAAAATATTTTCCAAGCTCATTAACCTCTTTGCCCTCTCTAAACTCATTAAATACTTTGGCTATATTGGCTATATCCTCTTTGGCAAAAGCTCTCTGTTTTCTATCTAACATATACCCAAACTCTCTGGCATCAATAAAAAGCGTTTTGCCTTTTTGTGGTTTACTTCTGTTCAAAATCCAAATACAAGCAGGTATCTGTGTATTGGCAAAGAGTTGTGAGGGTAGAGCTACTATTGCCTCTATCAAATCAGCCTCTATTAGGGCTTGTCGTATTGCCCCCTCTCCACCTGTTGTAGAACTTAGAGAACCATTGGCTAGAACTAAACCTACTACACCATTTGGGCTTGTGTGGTATAGCATATGTTGAAGCCACGCATAGTTCCCATTTCCTTTTGGAGGTGTGCCATATCTCCACCTTATATCATTTTCCAAACTTGCATCCCACCACTCATCTTGATTAAATGGTGGATTTGCCAATACAAAATCAGCCTTTAGGTCGGGGTGTTGGTCTTTGGTAAAGGTATCAGAGGGTTCTTTTCCAAAATCAAAATCAATACCTCTAATAGCCATATTCATAGATGCTAATCTCCAAGTAGTAGGGTTTGACTCTTGACCATATACCGAAATATCACCAATCTTTCCACTATGCTGTTGTATAAACTTCTCTGATGAGATAAAAAATCCACCACTCCCCATAGCAGGGTCATACACTCGACCCCTAAAGGGTTGCACCATCTCAACTATTAGATTGACAATAGATTTAGGTGTATAAAACTGCCCACCCTTTTTACCCTCTGCTGATGCAAATTGACCCAAAAAATATTCATAGACATGACCTAGTATATCTTTTGCTTTTAGGCTCTCATGAGTAAATGGAATAGTAGCTATGAGGTCTAATAAATCGGCTAATTTACTCTGTTCTATCTGTAGTTGTGCATAGTTTTTATTGAGAATTCGCTTTAGCTTGGGGTTCTCTTTTTCGATTAGCTCCATTGTGTCATCAAGGAGTTTTCCTGCTCCTTTAAACTCCCCACCAAGAGCCAACTTTGCCCCCATAGAGAGACGGATATTATCTTGTAGATATTGCCATCTAGCACCTCTATTGACCCAAAAGATATTCTTTTCGGTGTAGTAGTCTCTATTCTCTAACTCATCCTCTATAAAATCATCACTATCCTCTCCTAGATAGTATTCATGATTTGGGTTGGTAAAAGCCTCTTTTAACTCTTGTCGTCTAGTCTCAAAGCTATCTGAAATATATTTGAGAAACACCATACCAAGCACCACATGCTTATAGACTGCCGCATCCAATGAGGGTAATAACTTATTAGCTGATGTCCATAGCTTTTTTTCTAAATCTTTTAGGAATTTCTGTTCTGTCATATTTTCTCTATTTTATTTTTCTAAAATTATAACTTATTTTTAGAATTTACTGTTTACGATTTAAAATATCGGCTAAAGCTCTTCTGTCCAACTCATCTTTTATCTCTTGTAGGTCTTTATCGTATTTCAGATTGCCTTGAAAATAGAGTTGCATCATTTTCTGTTCATATTTTAGCTTGTCTCGTATTTTATCGCCTTGTCTTGCTATCATTCGTCTTATCTGCTCTGCGACTAACTGTTTCTCTTCTCCTTTTAGTAGAAATTGGCGTTTTTTCTCTTTAAAATCCTTTTTGACTTTTTCTCTATTTGTATGAATTTTAAATTTAATAGATGTTACTTTTCGACCTGTTTTTATAGGTTCATATTCAAAATAGTAATCACCCTTTTCTTTGAGTTCTTTATAGCAAATATCTAATACTTTTCTTTTGAAGTTGTTATATAGAGTATATGATTTTAGTATCTCTATTTGTTCAGTTTTATAGTTATAATCTCCTACCATTATCTCTTTAAACTCTTCTATCTCATATTCAAATTCTAATTCATGCTTATTTTTATATCTCTCATATATATTTGCTCTTGACTCTAATATTTCATACATTCTAATTGTATATTGACTATTAAATCTCAATATTTTCTTCAAAGATAATTTAGTAAATTTTTTATTTAATTGCAATAAAAATGGTTTTAATGATTTATCAAATCTAATATTAATTAGGTCATTTTTTTTATCAATATGGAAAAAACTTAAAAAAGTTGTCTCTTTAATATCATATTGAGTATTTTCTAAAACAATATATTTTGTCATTAATTCTCTAAGAGAAACCCTTAATCGTTTATAATTTACTCTCTGCATACCTAATACATCTAAAATATCATTGATTTTAAAAGAGTAAATATAAAAGTCCTCATCATCTTTTTTTATCTGACTGCTCATAAAAGATATAAATTTTATTTGTGCAAGAGTCAAATGATATTTTGATACTATAAGTCTATTATCTTTTACAATTAAATCTTTATTGCCAATAACTTGATTCATTTTTTGTTGTTCCTTATTGTTTTTATGAAATATTACTACTTTTACATTAAAAGTAGCAATATCTTATCAAGAAGTAGTATTTAAGAAAAAAACAAAAAAATATTATTTGTTCCATAGCTCAAATAAGCCTTATCAAAAAGTAGTAATACCTTATCAAAAAGTAGTATTTAACCCTTTTTTGCCTTATCAAAAAGTAGTAATACCTTATCAAAAAGTAGTATTTAAAGCTCTAAAAACGGATTTTTTTACTAATTTTTTGCTCCTCTAAACAACTCTTAAAATCTATCATAAAGTACCATGAAATAGGCATTTGAAGCTACTTAGAAAAACCCTTTATTTCTCCCTTTCTAATTTTCCCATTCCCCCCCTAAAAACAATAAAACAGTACTGTGTAAAAAGAGAAAACACTCGAAGAAGCTGAAAAAAACGAAAAATAAAGCTAAACTTAACAGAATTAACAACATTTTTAAATAAATTTTCACATAAAGTTCGTATAAATTAAATACTACTTTTTGATAAGATAACTCTATCGAAAAAAAAAGAAAAATCTGTTCAAAAAAAAAATTTTGCCTATAAGTAAAAAAAACAACAATCGAAAAAAAAATCTGCCTATATGAAAAAAAAGAAATTTTGGCTGATTAAAAAAAAAGAAAAATCTGTTCAAAAAAAAAATTTTGCCTATAAGTAAAAAAAACAACAATCGAAAAAAAAATCTGCCTATATGAAATAACTCTAAAAAAGCTCATAAGCCTTTTAAATCTATAAGGCATAGTAAACCTTTACCTAACTGCTAAAAACGCAAATAAACGCCTTATATGTGCATTTAAAACATATAAACACGATAATTTAACCACATTGTTCTAAATATATGATATAAATTTACAAAAAATGCAAACCCTATAAGCCAAATAACCCATAAAAAAAATTAACTTTACTCCTATTTTATACTCTTCTTACATCTATTTCTAAGTTCAAAATTTAATTGAAATAGCTTTTATGTAAACAAAGTATATTGATTTCCGTTAGTTTTTATTAGATATAAAGCAATATTGTTATAAAATATATTTAATATATAAAGGAAAAACAGTATGCTAAACTTAAAAGCCTATAGAGATAAACCAAAATCTCTAGGCGATTTATTAAACTATGCAGGTATGATAGAGTCTGCAATATTGTTAAATAAAGATGGTTCGCTCACTACAGGTTACACCTATACAACTAGTGATTTATCATCAGCTCCACTCTATGAGAGAAACGCTTTGACCCAAAGAATGAATAGAGTATTAAGCCAGTTTGGGAGTAATTGGACAATACATATTGACTCTTTTAGAATAAAAGTTAACAACTATCCAAAAGAAGAAGAGTCTCACTTTAAAGAGCCTATAACTAAAAGAATAGACCAAAATAGAAGAGAATTTTTTGAGAAACAAGGAAATCTATATGAGACACAATTTACTCTATTCTTAACCTATATTCCACCATCAAAAGTAAAAGCTACACTTCTCTCTATAAGTGGAGATAAAAAAGAGAATGAATTTGAAACCTATATCAAATATTTCAAAGAAAAACTAGCAGAGTTTGAGAATGTTTTTACATCATTTTTCAAACTTATAAAGCTCTCAAATCACTATCAAGAAGATAGTTTCAAAAAAAGATATATCAACTCTCCTCCTTTATCAATAATCAACTTTTTTATTACAGGTAAAAATCACCCCATTAAATTACCACCTATTCCCATGTATCTTGATAGTATTATTGGAGCAAAGCCTTTAATTGGTGGATTAGAGCCAAAAATAGGTGATAAATATATCAAGATAGTAGCAATTGATGGATTTCCCATAGAGTCAAGCCCCAATATCCTAAACAACCTAAATTTAATGGATTTTGAGTATCGTTTTTCAAATAGATTTATATATCTTGACCAAAATGAGGCTCTATCTCTACTCGATAGAGAGAGAAGAAAATGGAATCAACAAACAACCTCTTTATGGCAACAACTATTCAATATTCAGACTAATAAAATTGATAAATATGCTACAGAGATGGTAGAACAGATAGATTCAGCAGTAGCTGACCAAAAATCTAATATGGTCTCATTTGGTTACTATTCAGCTAATATTATTATTCTTGATGAGAGCCAAGAGAGACTACACCAAAAGGTTAACTTAGTTATCCAAAATATTGAGAGTTTAGGTTTTGGTGCTAGAGTAGAGAATTTTAATACCATAGAGGCATGGCTTGGAACTTTACCCTCTCACTCTATCCAAAATCTTAGAAAACAGATGATTTCTACTCTTAATCTATCCCATTTTATACCTACAAGTAATATTTGGATGGGAGATAGATATAATCCTTCTGATAAGTTCCCTATTAAATCCCCTCCTCTACTTCATACCGTATCAGATGGTCAAGTACCATTTAGATTAAATCTACATGTAGGAGATGTAGGGCATACGCTTATATTTGGTCCAACAGGAGCAGGTAAATCAACTCTAATAGCTCTACTTGTAGCTCAATTTCATAGATATAGAGATGCTAAAATATTTGCTTTTGATAAAGGAAATTCTCTTTTTGCTCTTACAAAAGCAACTGGTGGAAAACATTATGAAATTTTATCAGAAGATAAAGAGTTATCCTTTGCACCACTTGCAAACCTACAAACTACAGCCGATAGAGTTTGGGCTGAGGATTGGATAGAGATGATATGTGAGCTTCAAGGACAAAAAATTATGCCTGAACAAAAAAGAAAAATTAGAGAAGCTCTTAATACCCATATAGAAACTAATTCAAAAACTTTAACAGAGTTTATAGCCCAAATACAAGATGATGATATATCAGAAGCTCTCTCATTTTATAGCTCTAAAGGCTCTATAGAGATACTTGATGGATATAGAGACAATATAACTTTTGCTACTCTTTCTACTTTTGAACTTCATGATTTAATGCAGTTAGGTGATAAAGTTGTTATTCCTATATTGCTTTATTTATTTCATAGAATAGAGCAGTCTCTTGATGGTTCACCATCAGCTATCTTTATAGATGAGGCTTGGGTAGTTTTAGGACACCCTGTATTTAGAGATAAAATCAAGGAGTGGCTAAAAGTTCTTAGAAAATATAACTGTGCTGTTGTCTTATCAACACAATCTCTATCAGATGCTACTAACTCTGGAATACTTGATATATTACAAGAGTCATGCCCTACAAAGATATTTCTACCAAACTCTAAAGCTTTTCAAAAAGGAACAGATAATACTGTTTTAGGACCTTATGATTTCTATAGAGCTTTTGGTTTAAATGACCAAGAGATAGAGATAATATATTCAGCTATTCCAAAAAGAGAGTACTATTATAGTTCCCCAAATGGTACAAGAAAATTTAATCTTGTATTTGATGATTTTACATTAGCATTTTGTGGGGTCTCTTCTGTAGAAGAGGTATCACAGATTAAAAAACTTATTAAAAAGGATAGCTCAACATGGGTATCTAAATGGATAAGATATAAAACAAATAAATTTGAATAGAGAGGAGAAAATGAGAAAAATATTAATATCAACTATTATTTTAGTACTATTTTTATCTCCATTAAGTGGAAGCTCTTTTGCAGGGGCATTAGAAACTACACAGTTGGGTCAATGGTTAGATGACAAGATGGATTCAATAAAGGATTATGCTAAATTTGCTGAAAATGTACAACAGAATATCAAACAGTTAGAGACTATGAGAACCAATTTAAAAAAATTGAGTCCAAGAGATTGGATTGATTTTGAAAACCAAGTAAGAGAGTTAAAAAGATTGGTAAGTTATCAAGATGCTCTAACTTATGCAGCAGCAAACTATGAGACACTCTTTATACAAAAATATAAAAACTATGATGAGTTTGTGAGAATGTATAAGAGTTCTACAGGTATTAGTGACTTTACACAAGAGTATAAACTACTAAATAAAGCAACAAGAAACACAGTCGAATCAGCCTTAAAACAGTTAAACCTATCTATGAATGATATAGAAGATGATAAACAACTCATGGATAGATTAAAGGGAATGAGTAAAAGTGCTATTGGTCAAAAACAGGCTATATCAGTTGCTAGTCAAATCTCACTACATGCTATAGAACAGTTAAAAAAATTAGAAAAAGTCCTTATGTCAAATCAACAACTCCACGCTGCATGGATAGCTAAACAGAACACAAGGGAGGAGATGGAGGATGCAGCATATTCAACAAGAGTACCTGCTAGAGATATAGATTTAACAATCGACTATGGAAAGGTTTATTAAAATGACTTTTAAAGAACCTAAAACTATAATAGTATTGATTTTTTTACTTCTACCACTATATTTAGAAGCTACCACTGTACCTGCTACTCAAAGTCCAACACTCTATGACGATATAGTCGATTCATTTATAGCATCAGCTAATCAGTGGCAACCAATTTTTCAAAATTTAGGTTATAGAATTTTTGCAACTCTTGCAGCGATACAGATAGTTTTAGAGTTAGGACTTATGGCCGCTAGAGGAGAGATAGAACTTGGTGGTATTCTTGCTACTTTTATAAGAATGATGCTTATTTTTGGAATCTTTTATGGGCTTATTGGAACACCAAATTTTTTTATAGATTGGTTTAATAGTTTTAATCTATTAGCCGACCAAGCTAACACAGCTTCTGGTGGAACAGCAATTCATGCAGCTAATCTGTTTGCTGCTGCTGACCAAATATTTCATTTAGCAATTGATAACTTTTCTCTATTTGATTTTGGTAAAAGTATGGCTCTAATCCTTGCTGCTTTTTTAGCAGGGATTTTATTAGTCCTACTCTCTATAGAGTTATTAATCACTATTTTAAAATTCTATTTCACACTCTATATTAATATTATTATGATGGGATTTTCAGCACTACAACAGACTAGACAATGGGCGATTAATGGAGTAACCAATCTTTTAAAAACAGGTTTAGAGTTGCTTATGATAAAGTTAATTATTGGACTCTCTATTTCAACAATAATGCAATTTGCTAATAACGCCTCAAATAATGATAACCAAAGCCTAATCTATTTAGTTATATTGGTACTATCTCTATTTTCTCTAGCCAAAATGATACACCCTATGGTAGAGAGTTTCTTTATGGGATATAGTGCAAATAATAGCTCTTTTGGTCAAAGAGTAGGACAAGCAGGATTGGTTACAGCTACTAACTCCATTCAACAAGGGATAGGCAATCTTAGAACTTCTGCAAAGACACAATCATCAACACTAAAAGCCAATCAAACATCTCAAACTAATGCTACTACTTCACCCCCATCAACAGCAACCAATAAAAATGGTAATAGTAATATGAATAGCCCTATTACCATGAAAAGTGTTGGTAAACATGTAGCCAATAGTACATTAAGAGCAACAGTAGGAACATTAAAAGCTGTAGCAGATGTAGGAGGAAGTATGTTTAAAGAGGCTATGGATATAACAAATTCATATAATACTCAATCACAAGATTATCATAAAAAGTTTCCAACAGATTACTCTTCACCAAGCAATACAAAACAGGAGGGTAAAAAATGAGTAAGAATCAAATAAATAATGTCTATATGGATGCTAGAAGAGAGTGGAATGAGAGATATGGAAGCTATATAAAACAGGCTCATATTTGGAGAGGAGTATCATTTACTCTTTTACTCGTTACCCTATTATCTGTAGGTGGATTTATCTATACCTCTTCTCAAAATAGGTTTATTCCTTATATTGTTCAGATTGATAAATTGGGTGAACCTATCTCTGTTTTTAGAGCCAAAGCCTCTATGATAAAAGACCCAAAAGTAATTAAATTTGCTCTTTCTGAATTTATAGTGAACTATAGAACGGTTTATAATGATAAAGATGTTCAAGTTCAAATGATAAAAAAAGCCTATAACTATCTATCGGCTAACTCTCCTGCTTATAATATGCTAACACAATATTTTGTAGATAATCCACCTTTTCATCAAAAAAAGAGAGTGGTAGTTAAGATTATCTCTGTATTACAATTATCCGAAAATAACTATCAAATTGATTGGGAGGAAAAAACTTTTAATGAAAAAGGAGAATATACCCAAACAGACAATTACAAAGGTATTGTTAAATTTGCTCTTGTACCTCCTACTACAGAGAGAACAATATTAAAAAACCCTATAGGTCTATATATTGTAGAGTTTAATTTTAACCAAAAAATCAAATAGGAGGATATATTTTGAAAAAGATTTTATTATTAGTTTGTATCATATTTAATATTCAACTTTTTGCAGAGACTAACTATTTTTCAGAAGATAGTTATCGTTTAGATGAACGAGAGTGGGAATCAGTAAAACAGGCTAAAAGGTGGTTAAATAATGATATTCGCTCTATGAGGGGAAGAGATGGAAGAATTACATTTTTATATGGTGCTACCATGCCATCAGTTATCTGTTCACCATTAAAAATAACGGATATTCAATTAGAAGCTGGTGAAGAGTTAAAATCTATTCAAGCAGGAGATACAGCAAGATGGAATTTCTCAACAGATATTTCAGGAAAAGGGAAAAATGAGGTAGCTCATATTATTGTTAAACCTCTTGACCTTGGGCTTGATACAAATCTTCTTATCTTTACAGATAGACGAACCTATAATTTAAAACTTGTATCAAAAAAATATGCGTGGACTCCTATTGTAAATTTTACCTATAATGCTTCGCTTAAAAGCTCTCTACAAAATTATAAAATGTATCAAAAAAAGAGGATAGATACATATAAAAAAGTTAACTCTTTTGAAAAATCTCCTCAAACCAAAGTAGATATAAATAATTTAGATTTCAATTATGAGATAGAGGGAGATGCAGAGTGGAAGCCTATTAGAGTCTATAATGATGGAGTTAAAACTTTTATACAGATGCCAAAAGATATGGGTGTAAAAGAAGCCCCTGCTCTACTTGTTCTTGATAGTGCATCAAATAAAAATTTGGTAAATTATCGACTTAAAGAGGATAAATATATCGTTGATAAGCTCTTTGATTCTGCAATACTTCTCTTAGGTGTAGGAGCTGACCAAGAGAGTATTATGATTTATAGAGTCTCTAAATCTAACAAGAGTTATAAAAATAGGGAGCTAAAAATTTTAATAGGAGATGAAGATGAGTATTAAAAAAAGAGTAATCCTAAGTATAAGTTTGATTTTTTTGCTATTTGTAGGTTGTAGTTCTCACTCTAACTATTTTACACCTTTTATAAGTGATAAAATAGATTTAAGTAAAAATAGAGCAGATATAATAATTCATGATTTTATTACTATTATCAAAGCCTATTATCCACCTGCAAATAGTGTATTTCAAATAGAACAAACTAATACTCTCTTTGCTAAAAAAATAGAAAGTGAACTTAGAAAAAGAGGTTATGGATTGGGTGCGATATATGGTAAAAATATAAAAAGAATCCCTCTTGCTTGGAAAATAACCCCTCTTAATAAAAAAATGATTCGAGTTAGTTATCATATTGGAGAGGTTAGTATTAGCAGAATTTATAAAGATGATAAACGAAAATATCAACCATTTAGTTCATTTTCTGCTGTAGGATTAGATAGTAAACAGTTTGCAAATTTAGACTTTAGTATTTCGCAAGATATAGTTACTACTCAAAATCAAGATAGTGTTTCCTCCCTTGCTAAAGTAGTAGCAAATAGTTTAAAAATCAGGTCCAAACCTACTAAAAAATCAAAAGAGATAGCGATTTTAAAAAAAGGTAAAATGGTATCTTATGTTGAGATTATAACTAATCAGGATGGTGAAGATTGGGTAAAATTAGAGGGTGGAGGTTATATGAAAGCCTCCTATTTAAAATTTTGAGAGTTAGAGTATGAGTAATCAAAATTTAAATATAAATCAATCCCCATCATCTATGACTCAAAGTGGTAGATTTGCTTCTAAAAAACCCTATTTGATTATCTTTGGGATAATAGCACTTTTTTTGATTGGTATGATATATGCAACAGCTCAAAGAGGAGATTCAAAAAGTACACAAAAAAATGAGAATCAAGAGAGTATAAAATCAGACACTACAAAAATAGATGAGTTATTGAAATCTTTGAGTTCTATGAGACAACCATCTGTTGAGAATAATCATACTAAATTAGAGGTTAAACCAAAAAAATTACTACCTCCTTTAGAGTCACCCAAAGAGCCTAAATTAACAGATAACCTGAATTCGATAAAAATTAAATTAATATAAGTCCCATACAAGTATTATTTTGAGAGCTTTTATTAATGGAATTAATAAGTAAAACTCTATCCTTTTCAGTAAAATTAATAGAAGGTTTTTTC
>Ga0256842_1001052_pt1 | contig 23088 bp, 23 predicted proteins | sample 4559240metaG_FD_185973 | JGI IMG/M metagenome (GOLD analysis project Ga0256842, IMG submission 185973) | Hydrothermal vent microbial communities from Guaymas Basin, Mexico - 4559-240 | ecosystem: Environmental > Aquatic > Marine > Hydrothermal vents | place: Mexico: Guaymas Basin | collected... | reverse complement strand
TGGTGATAATATCACTATCACAGCAGAACTTATCACTCCTATCGCTATGGAGCAAGGTCTTCGTTATGCGATCCGTGAAGGTGGTAGAACTATTGGTGCTGGCGTAGTTGCTTCAGTGTTTGAATAACACATAAATCGGAGATATAATGAGAGATATAGTAATTTTAGCTTGTGAAGAGTGTAAGAACAGAAATTACACAACAACAAAAAATAAGCGCAAGCACCCTGGCAGAGTAGCTTTCAAAAAATACTGTCCTACATGTAGAAAGCACACTGTACATAAACAAACAAAATAATTAAGATATATTAATGCAGGCTTGTAGCTCAATTGGTAGAGCACTGGTCTCCAAAACCAGGGGTTGCGGGTTCAAGTCCTGCCGGGCCTGCCATTAATTTATATCGGCAAAGAGAGATAAAAAATGTTCAAAAAAACAGTTGAATTCCTCAAGAGTGTAAAAAAAGAGATGTCTTATGTAAGTTGGCCAACAAAAGCCGATTTAAAAGAAGGCACAACAGTTGTAATCATCATGTCAATTTTTGTAGCTATTTTTTTGTCATTAGTGGACATGGGATTTAGTTATTTAATCAGAACATTATTGTTACAAGGTTAATTCTGATGAAATGGTATGTAATTCATACTTATGCAATGCATGAGTTTAAGATTCGAGAGACTATAGAAAGAGGCATTAAAGGAACAAGTTTGGAAGATAAGATCGGCCAAATCTTGATACCTGTGCAAAAGACTTTTCATTTCCGAGAAGGAAAAAAAGTTGAACGCGAGAAAAAATTATTTAATAGCTACATTATAGTCGAAGCAGACCTTACACCTGAAGTATATACATATATCAAAGGTATACCCGGTGTAACAAATTTCTTAGGCGATGGTAAAAAACCACAAGCCTTACCTGAATATGAAGTAAAGAAATTGCTTAGTATGAATGAACGCGGTACCGAATCATCTAACCAACAGAAATTCCTCCCTGGCGACATGGTGAAAATCATTTCTGGAGCATTCAGCGATTTTGACGGCGTTATAGATAAGATAAGCGACGACCAGACAAAACTAACAATCAAAGTAACAGTTTTCGGACGTGTTACTCCGGTTGAAGTCAGTTCCAAAGATGTCGAAGCTTTATAAATGAGGTAAAAAATGGCAAAACCAAAAGATGTAGAACATGTAGTAAAACTACAATTACCGGCTGGTAAAGCGACACCAGCGCCTCCTGTAGGCCCTGCATTAGGTCAGGCTGGAATTAACATTGGAGAATTTTGCAAAGCTTTTAATGATAAAACAAAAGGTGAACCGGGAATGATTTTCCCTGTTGTTATTTATGTGAAGAAAAATAAATCTTACACATTTGAAATCAAAACTCCACCTGCAGCTGTTCTTATCAAAAAAGAAGCTGGATTAGCAAAAGGTTCCGGTGTTCCAAACCGAGACAAAGTAGGTTCAATCACAAGAGAACAAGTTAAAAAGATCGCGGAAATTAAGATGCAAGATCTTAACGCGTATAACATCGAAGGTGCTATGCGTATGATTGAAGGAACTGCAAGAAATATGGGTGTTTTAGTTAAAGACTAATTAACAAAAGCCATCAGACATAAATTATTTTTCTGAAGGCACACTGCGCCATATAAAGCAGGAGATTATCAAAAAGGAGAGTAAATGGGTAGTAAAAGATACCGAGAAGCTTTAAAGATGATCGACAAAAACAAAAGATACGAACTTGACGAAGCAATCAAAACTTTGAAGGATTTTCCTTCAACAAAATTTGATGAAACTGTCGAAGTACATTTCAATTTAGGTGTCGACCCTCGTAAAGCAGATCAACAAATTAGAAATTCACTAGTATTACCTCACGGTTCAGGTCAAACTTCTCGTGTACTCGTTTTTGCAGAAGGTAACAAAGCAGATGAAGCGAAAGCAGCAGGTGCTGATTTCGTAGGAGTTGATGAATACATCGATAAAATCAATTCCGGCTGGCTTGATTTTGACGTAGCAATAGCTACACCAAACCTTATGGGCAAAATCGGTAGATTAGGACGTGTATTAGGTCCTCGTGGACTTATGCCAAACCCAAAAGTTGGTACAGTAACAATGGATGTAACTAAAGCTGTTAATGAATCTAAAGGTGGTAAAGTAACTTATCGTATTGATAAATTTTCAAACCTTCATGTCATTGGCGGAAAGAAAAGTTTCACAGAAGATATGTTAAAAGAGAATATCTTATCAATTATCTCTGCAATCTTACGTGAAAGACCAGCTGCACTAAAAGGTGTGTTTATTAAATCTATCTCAATCACTTCCACCATGGGCCCTGGCATCAAGCTAGATGTTACATCAGCAACGATTGCAGCGAGAAAATAGGAGTGAATCATGACACAACCTTACAAAATTGAAGAAGTAAAAAAAATCAAATCTAAGTTGGAAAATGCTAAATCTATAGTTTTAGTAGATTATAAAGGAATCAACATCGAAGAAGTTGATGAATTACGTAATCGAATGAGAAACAGTGATGTTAAGTATTTTGTTTCAAAAAATACTTTCATCAAGATTGCATTAAACGAACTTGGAATTACAGATTTGGACAATTATTTAGTTGGTTCTACTGCTGTAGCAGTAGCAGCGGATGAAGTTTCAGCCGCACGTGAATTGGCAAACTTCAAAAAAGAAGTTACCAAAGAAAAAGAATATCCTACTTTTAAGGCCGGTATCGTAGCTGGTGAATTAATGGATGTTGAACAATTAAATAAGCTTGCAGAGCTTCCTACAAAAGATCAACTTATCTCTATGGTATTACAAGGTTTCAATGCACCTGTAACAGGATTTGTTGGTACGTTGCAAGCAATTATTAAGAAATTTGTATATGTAGTTGACGCTATAGCAGAAAAAGAAGAAAAAAAATAAAACATATCTGATGGAGGATAAAATGGCTGATAAAAAACAACAAGTTATCGATATCATTAAAGAAATGAGCGTAATCGAACTTCATGAATTAGTAAAAGAATTAGAAGAATTATTTGACGTAACTGCAGCAGCACCAGTAGCAGTTGCAGCAGCAGCTGCACCAGCAGCAGCAGAAGAAGAACAAACTGAATTTGATGTAATCTTAGCTTCAGCTGGACCAAAGAAAATTCAAACAATTAAAGCTGTTCGTGCTATCACAAAACTTGGACTTAAAGAAGCTAAAGAATTAGTTGACGGATGTCCTAGCCCAATCGCTCAAGGCGTTTCAAAAGATGAAGCTGAAGAAATGAAAGCTAAAATCGAAGAAGCTGGAGCTACAGTAGAACTCAAGTAATTAACTATTAAATTATACGGAAGCAGATATCGTTCTGCTTCCGTTCCGTTATTTATAAGTCAACCGTCAAAGCGAATTAATTCGCTTTTTGTAGTATAAAGAAGGAGAAAAATCTCTTGAAATTTAAAAGTTATTCCCGTATTAGTAAAAATGCTGCAAAAGCAGGCCTCCCCAGCATCAGCGTACCTAATTTGCTCTCTATGCAAATTAGTTCTTTTGATGAATTTTTACAACGAAACATTCACCCTCAAAAACGCGAAAACCATGGATTACAAAAAGTATTATCATCTATTTTCCCATTAGAAGATCCTAAAGGTTTGTATCATCTTGAATATTTAGATTACATTGTGATCAAAGAAAAATATTCTCAGAAGGAATGTATTGAAAGAAATCTTTCATATCAAGCGCCTGTGAAAGCAAGAATGCGTCTTAATATTTTTGACGAAGAGGTTAAAAAAGAAACTGGTGAGCAAAAAATAAAAAGTACTATCGAACAAGATGTATTTTTAGGAGAGATCCCTCTGATTACAGATAACGGAACTTTCATTATCAATGGTGCTGAAAGGGTTATCATTAGCCAATTACAAAGATCTCCCGGTATTTTCTTCTCCAAAGAAAAACACTCAAGCGGTAAAATGCTTTATTCTGCCAAATTAATACCTTACACAGGTTCTTGGCTCGAATTCAAAATGGATAGTTACGATGCAATGTTTGTGCTTATCGATAAACGTAGAAAACTTCCTGCAACTGTTCTATTGCGCGCAATCGGACTATCTACAAACGAAGACCTCAGATCTCATTTCTACGAAGCTGAAGAAATATCTATCAATGATGCTGTAGGAAGATTTATTTTTGATGATATCTTCGACCAAGAAACTGGCGAAATAGTAATTGATGCCGGCTCTGAAATCACATCCGAAAATATTGAAGAATTAAAAGAAAATAATATTGAAAATATCAAAGTTATCAAACCGGAATATGAAATCACAAGAAGAATATTAGAGCAAACAATTTCTAAGGATCAAACTACTACCCAAGAAGAAGCTCTAAAAAAAATCTACACTCTTATTCGCCCTGGTGAAGAACCTTCTTTGGAAGTTGCTCAAGATCTCTTCGAAAGAATGTTCTATAACGAACGTCGTTATAACCTCGGTGAAGTAGGACGTCATAAATTAAACGCTAGATTAAATCTTGATATTGATTATAATACTCATATACTTACAAAAGAAGACTTTATCGCAATTATAGATCAATTAATTAAAGTTTATCGCGATTTAGACGTTGTGGACGATATCGATCACCTTGCAAACCGTAGAATTAGAACAATTGGTGAATTGATGGCTGAACAATTTAATATCGGTCTTTCCCGTGTTGCTCGTACTGCTATCGAAAGAATGACAATTGCAAATCCGGATGAAGTTACTATACATGATTTAATTAATAGTAACGCTTTGATCGCTGTTGTACAATCTTTCTTCCTCACAGGTCAGCTTTCTCAGTACATGGAACAAACAAATCCACTTTGTGCGATTACTCACAAACGTCGTCTTTCTGCTCTTGGACCTGGTGGTCTTACTAGAGAAAGAGCCGGTTTCGAAGTTCGTGACGTTCACTATTCTCACTATGGACGTGTTTGTCCTATTGAAACTCCTGAAGGTCCAAACATCGGTTTGATTAACTCACCGGCAATGTACTCACGCATCAATAAATTTGGTTTCTTGGAAACTCCTTACATCAGAGTAGAAAATAATAAAATTACTGACCAGATCGATTACTTAGATGCATTTGAAGAAGACAAATATACTATTGCGCAAGCCAACATCAATTATGACGAAAATCGTATAATAACCGATAAATTAGTTTTTGCTCGTCAACGTGGTGAATTTATCCAAGTTCCACCTGAAGATGTTCATTATATGGATGTTTCTCCACAACAGATTGTATCTGTATCAGCATCTCTTATTCCTTTCTTGGAACATGATGATGCTAACCGTGCTTTAATGGGTTCTAACATGCAACGCCAAGCTGTGCCATTAGTACAACCTCAAGTTCCAATTATCGGAACAGGTATGGAAAAAATTGTTGCTGAAGATAGTGGAGTAGTTGCACTTGCACCTTTCGCAGGAACTGTTACTAACGTAACAAGCTCTTATGTGGAAATTGAGCGCGAATCTGTTGATAATAATATTCTAGACTTAGATGCTCGTAAGCGCATCTATTTAAATAAATTTAAACGTAGTAACCAAGATACATGCATGAACCAACGTCCTACAGTATCAATAGGCGAGAAAGTTGAGGCCGGAACTATCATTTCAGATGGTCCTTCTATTGACAATGGTCGCCTTTCTTTAGGAAGAAATATGCTTGTTGCTTTCATGCCTTGGTATGGATACAACTTCGAGGATGCTATCATTCTTAGCGAAAATGTTGCTCGTGAAGATATGCTTACTTCCATTTATATTGAAGAACATCAAGTAATGGTTAGGAATATGAAAAACGGTAAGGAAGAACTTGCTTATGATATTCCAAATGTTCCTACCAAATCTTTACGTAACCTCGATAAAGCCGGAATTATTCGTGTAGGCTCAGTTGTAAAAGCTGGTGATATAATTGTAGGAAAAATAACTCCTAAGAATGTAGATATCGATCCATCTCCTGAAGAAAACCTTATGCGTGCTCTCTTTGGAGACCGTGCCGGTGATTTCACAAATAGCTCGTTAAAAGCTAAACCGGGAATGGAAGGTGTTGTAATCGATGTAAAAGTATTCTCTCGTTTGGAAGATACTCAAGAATTAGAAGCACAAGAATTGAAACAAGAAAATTTACAGCGTATTAAAGAGGAAAGAGCAGAACGTCAAAATCGTATTGATGATTTCCTCGAGCGTAAACTTTCCGAAGCATTACTCGGTGAAATCTCTAAAAACATCGTAGATAACAAAACAAATCGCTTCTTTATCCCGGCTAATAAAAAGATCACTAAGTCTGATTTGAAAAAAATCAATTTCTCAAAATTAAATCTCGATTACGATTTAATAGAAGATACTGAAAAGAACTTAGCAATCTACAATGATATAATCTTAAAAGTAAAAGCAGCTATTGATGAAAGCACAAATATTTATAAGAAAGAACAAGAACGCCTGAAACACGGTGATGAACTTCCTTATGGTGTGCGTAAAATGGTGAAAGTTTACATCGCTAAAAAACGTAAAATCCAAGTTGGTGATAAAATGGCGGGTCGTCACGGTAACAAAGGTGTTATCTCTCGTATCAGTCCCATCGCTGATATGCCATTTATGGAAAATGGAGAACCAGTTGATGTAATCTTAAATCCACTTGGTGTGCCTTCTCGTATGAATATTGGTCAGATCATGGAAACTCACTTAGGAATGGCTGCACGCCACCTTGGTTTACATATTGAAACACCGGTATTCGATGGAGCTACATTAAAAGATATCGATGATGCATTAAAAGCAGCAGAACTTCCATTAGACGGTAAACAAGTACTTTATGATGGAAAAACCGGTGAACCTTTCAAAGAAAGAGTTACTGTCGGTATCATGTATATGCTGAAATTGAATCACTTAGCTGCAGATAAAATGCATGCCCGTTCTACAGGCCCTTATTCATTGATCACACAACAACCTCTTGGTGGTAAAGCACAACATGGTGGTCAGAGACTTGGCGAGATGGAAGTATGGGCTTTGGAAGCTTATGGCGCTTCCCGTTTATTGGAAGAAATGTTAACAATCAAATCTGACGATGTGGAAGGTAGAACAAACGCCTTTAAAGCAATTACCAGCGGTAATAATCCACCAAAACCGGGAATCCCAGAGTCTTTCAATGTACTTGTAAGTGAATTGAAATCTCTCTGTTTTGATGTTGAATTCATTGCAGACAAGAAGTCATAATTCAACGAATAGTAAACTGGAGGATCTAAGGTGTTAAGAGAAATTAAAAAAGATACAAGAGTAGAAAATTACGATAGAGTTAGAATCAAAATTGCGTCTCCTGATTCTATTCGTGAATGGTCTTATGGTGAAGTTGTAAAACCGGATACATTAAACTATAGAACATTAAAACCTGAAAAAGGTGGATTGTTTTGCGAAAGAATTTTCGGACCTGAAAAGGATTATGAGTGTTCTTGCGGTAAGTATAAGAAAAAACGTTTTCAGAATACTGTCTGCGACCGTTGTGGAGTAGAAATCACTACTTCTCGAGTTCGCCGCCGTAGAATGGGACATATCGAATTAGCTGTGCCTGTTGCTCATATTTGGTTTGTTAAGAGTATGCCAAGTATATTAGGAACCCTTTTGGGAATGTCTGTTAATAAACTTGAACGTATTCTTTATTACGAATCTTTTGTTGTTCTGAATCCGGGTGATAGTGATTATGAAAATCAAGACCTTATCGATGTAGATGAATATTATGAAATTCGCGACAGAGTTGGACCGGATTTTGAAGCTGTGATGGGTGGCGAAGCTATCAAAGCTCTTTTGGACGATATCAATCTGGAAGATGAAGCTATGAACTTGCGTACCATTATTAAAATGGAAACAAGTAAGCAAAAAAAGCAAAAAGCTATCAAGCGTTTGAAAGTTGTGGATGCATTCCGAAAATCCGGTAATGATCCAAGCTGGATGATCTTGGAAGTATTGCCTGTATTGCCTCCTACTTTGCGCCCATTGGTGCAATTAGATGGTGGTAAATTTGCTACAGCAGATTTCAACGAACTTTATCGCCGTGTAATAACAAGAAATAACCGCCTTAGCGGATTAATAGATATTAATGCTCCGGAAGTGATTTTAAGAAACGAGAAACGTATGCTACAAGAAGCTGTTGATGCTCTTTTAGATAACTCTCGTAAATCTCGTCCGGTGAAAGGTCGTGGTAATCGCCCTCTAAAAGCGCTTGCCGACCAATTAAAAGGTAAAAGCGGACGTTTCCGCCAAAACTTGCTTGGTAAACGTGTGGATTATTCCGGACGTTCTGTAATTATCGTAGGTCCACATTTGAAACTACATCAATGTGGTATTCCTAAAGATATGGCGCTTGAGCTTTTCAAACCTTTCCTTATTGAAAGATTAGAAAAACTTGGACAAGCAGAAAAAACTAAAACAGCTAAGAAGCTAATTGAGAAAAAACGTCCTGAAATTTGGAAAATCTTAGAAGATGTTATCAAAGATTATCCTGTGCTATTAAACAGAGCACCTACACTTCACAAGCACGGTATGCAGGCTTTCTTGCCTACTCTTACCGAAGGTAGAGCTATCGAATTACATCCTCTTGTATGTATCCCATACAATGCCGATTTCGATGGTGACCAAATGGCTGTGCATGTTCCTCTTTCACAAGAAGCTAGAATGGAAGCAAGAGTTCTTATGCTCTCTTCCAGAAACTTGCTCTTGCCTGCAAATGGTAAATTAGCTATGGCTACAAACCAGGATATCGTACTTGGTAACTATTATCTTACCGTGCTAAGATATCCAAAAGCTCCACCTATAGAAAAAATGCCACATTTCAGCTCTCCTGAAGAAGTTATCTATGCTTTTGAACATGATGATTTCATGATACGTAAAGGTAAAGAACAGCTGAAACAAATAGAAGAAAATAGTTTGGAAATCCATACATGGATCCGTGTATTGATCGAAGATAAATTAATAATTACAACTGTTGGTCGTGTAATATTCAACCAGATTATCCCTAAAGAGCTTCCTTACCAAAATGAAACTTTCACAAAGGGAAAATTGAATGATCTTGCAATGGTTATTTTTGAAAAAGTTGGACAATACCGAACAGCAGAATTCCTTGATGACCTTAAGGATTTAGGCTTTAAGTATGCTACTAAAGCCGGTATTACTTTTAGTTCCAGTGATGTTATTTCTCCAAAAGAAAAAGATAAAACTATTAGAAAAACTGAGCGTGAAGTTCAGAAAATTATTGATAGTTATATGAATGGTGAAATCACAGAAACTGAACGTTATAACCGTGTTGTTGATAAATGGAAAATTGCCACTGAACAGGTAACAGATATTCTTATTAAAGAACTTGCTGTCGATAATGGCGGTTTCAACTCTATTAATATGATGTATATTTCCGGTGCCCGTGGTGGTAAAGATCAGATTAAACAGCTTGGTGCTATGCGTGGTTTGATGGACAAACCTTCAAAAGGTACTTCCGATAGTGGAGCTGAAGTAATCGAAACTCCAATTAAATCTAACTTTAAGGAAGGTTTAACTGTACTCGAATACTTTATTTCTACACACGGTGCTCGTAAAGGTTTGGCTGATACAGCTCTAAAAACTGCTGATGCCGGATACCTTACAAGACGTTTGGTTGATGTTGCCCAAAATGCTGTTATTACTGAACACGACTGTGGAACTATTGAAGGTTTCCGCGTTAGTGCACTTAAAGAAGGTTTGGAAATAGTTGAACCTCTTTCTGAGCGCATCAAAGGTCGTACTGCTGCTGAAGATGTTTATGACCCGGTTACTGATATGATTATCTGCCGAGCTAATGAAGAAATTACCAATGAAAAAGCTCTTATGATTCAAAATCATGGTATTAATTCTGTTAAAATTAGAACAGTATTAACTTGCGAAAGCAAACGTGGTATCTGTGCTAAATGTTATGGTAGAAATCTAGGACAAAATAAACCTGTTACAATTGGTGAGCCTGTTGGTGTTGTCGCAGCACAATCTATCGGTGAACCCGGTACACAGCTTACACTTCGTACTTTCCATATTGGTGGTACTGCTTCTACAGATGTTGATCTTGCAGAAGTATCAGCTAACTCAAGCGGTTATGTAAAATTCGAAAAGATGAATACGGTAACCAATAGAAATGATGAAACTATCTCTATCAGTCACCTTGGATTAATTAAAATCCTTAGTCATGATGATGATTCTGTTTTGGAAACATATAAAGTTGAATATGCTGCTACAATTTATGTAAAAGATGGTCAGGAAGTTGTTAAAGATACCAAATTATTCAGTTGGGATCATTACAACAACCCATTGATTGCAACTGCAAAAGGTCTTTTAAAATTTGAACATTTTGAAAAAGATGTAACATATAAAGAAGATTTCAACGATCTTACAGGTTCCAGAGAAATCACAATTATCCAATCTAAGGATAGAAAACTTCAAGCCCAATTTAAAATCATCAAGAATGATGGAACAGAAGTTCTGGTTCCTATTCCTACTGGCTTAAGTGTTGAAGCTGAACCTGATACAATTGTGTACCCAGGTGATGTTCTGGGTAAATCTTCTCGTATGACAGTTAAACAATCTGATATTACCGGTGGTCTTCCACGTATCCAAGATCTCTTTGAAGCACGTGAACCAAAAGAAAAAGCAGTGCTTACAGAAATCGGTGGTAAGGTAACTATTGGTGATTTAACCAAAAGTGGTAGAGCGATTTATGTTGACGCAGGAAACGGTGTTGAAAAAAAATACATCATCTCACCTGGAAAACGTATCATTGTGCACCAAGGTGATATCGTAGAAAGTGGTGATGCCCTTTCCGATGGACCTTTAAGTCCACATGATGTTTTACGTGCTCGTGGTATCGTTCCGGCTCAAATGTTGATCCTTAACGAGATCCAAGAAGTTTACCGTAAACAAGGTGTGAAAATTGATGATAAACATATTGGTATTATTATTCGCCAAATGTTTAAGAAAGTAAAAATCCTTGATCCGGGACATACAATGTTCTTGCAAGGTGAAATAGTAGATAGAAATCAAGTGATGCTCGAAAATAAACGCGTAGAAGAAGAGAGTGGCGAAGGAGCTACTTTTGAGCAGTTATTGTTAGGAATCACCAAAGCTTCATTAATGACAGACAGTTGGCTTTCAGCTGCGTCATTCCAAGAGACAACCAAAGTTCTTACCCAAGCTGCAATCGCAGGTAAAGAAGATCATTTGGAAGGTCTAAAAGAAAGTATCATTATCGGTCATAGAATACCAATCGGTACCGGTACAAAATTCTATAATAATGAAGTTAAGAAAGCGATTGACGAAGGTAAATCGATAGGTGAGATTATCCAACAATTCGCTCATCAAGACGAAAAAGAAGAGCAATTAGAAGAAATTCTTGATTTCTAAATTTGAATAAGAAAAATAGAAAAAATCGGAGGAAAAAGTGCCTACAATTAATCAATTAGTAAGAAAAGGCCGTAAGAAGATCGTTAAGAAGAAAAAGAACAGAGCTCTTTCTTCTTGTCCGCAAAGACGTGGTGTTTGTACTCGTGTATATACTACCACACCTAAAAAACCTAACTCAGCCCTTAGAAAAGTTGCCAGAGTTAGATTAACAAATGGTTTTGAAGTAACAAGCTATATTCCCGGTGAAGGCCACAACTTGCAAGAACACTCAATCGTTCTGGTACGTGGTGGTAGAGTAAAGGATTTGCCTGGTGTAAGATATCACATCGTTCGTGGTGCTCTTGATACATCTGGTGTAGATAACAGAACTCAGTCTCGTTCTAAATACGGAACAAAGAGACCTAAGAAGTAGGAGGATATAGATGTCAAGAAGACGTAAACAGATGGAAAGAGTGATCTTGCCGGATCCAAAATATAAAAATGTTGTTCTTAGTAAGTTTATCAATTCTGTTATGCTTGAAGGTAAAAAATCTTTGGCAGAAAAAATTGTATATGGTGCACTTGATATCCTTGCTGAAAAGACAGGAAAAGATCCTCTTGAAGTATTCTTAGAAGCTTTAGATAATGCAAAACCACTTATCAAAATCGTTTCTCGCCGTATTGGTGGTGCAAACTACCAAGTGCCAACAGAAGTTACTCCTAAAAACGCTCAAGCTATGGCTTTCCGTTGGATTATTAGTATTTCTAGAAAACGTAATGAAAAAACTATGACTGAAAGATTAGCTGCTGAGATTTTAGCATGTTATAAAAAAGAAGGCGCTACAATGAAAAAGCGTGAAGAAACTCATAAAATGGCTGAAGCTAACAAAGCTTTCGCTCACTTTAGATTCTAAAACTTCTTTAAATAAATTAAAAAGCCACAATTTCCATTGTGGCTTTTTTTTTGCTTATTATTTTACCCCGATTTCAAAGTTTTCATATTCCCCCGATTTTTCTAACCATCCTCATTATTAAATTGCTTTTAATTCTTACTCTACCGTATCCTTAATTTTTCTCTTTAAATAGATAAATTAAACTATCGCATTTTCAGATTATTCAAGCAATAGCCCCATTTTCTCGACACATTACGTTTTCTTATCAATAAATTTATCACGAAAAATATAAAAAAGTTTGACACATAAACCTATTCAGGTATTTGTGTACCTGTTTATTAAATTAAAAGCAAAGGAGAAAGATAAATGTCAAAACTAATCAATCTGTCAGAAGCAGCTTCTCTTGCCATCCATGGCATGAGTTTAATTGCAAAAGCTGAAAATTCCAGATTAAATGTGCACAATCTAGCTAATATGTTAGATGCTTCTCCTGCTCACTTAGCAAAAGTTTTCCAAAAATTGAATAAAGCGGATTTAACAACATCCGTACGTGGTCCTGCCGGTGGTTTTGAACTAAAACGACCTGCAGAAGAGATTACATTTTTAGATATTTATGAAGCTATTGAAGGAAAAGTATCCTTGAACCATTGCCCATTGGATAAAAAAAATTGTGCTTTTAAAAACTGTATATTTAAATCAGATTTGAATAGAATCTCAGCTGAAATATTAAATACATATAGGAACATCTCTTTAGCAGATGTATAAAAAAATTTATCTACTATTAGGTATTCAAGTACCTATTAAGGAGTTTATATGATAATTAGAAATTACCAAAAAGAAAACGATATATCTAATCCACACGGCATTAAATCTACTAAGATTTATGATACTAAAAACGCCTTAATAATGCATTTGGAATTAGCTGCTGGCGAAGAATTAAAACCTCATATCACACCTGTTGATGTAGCTTTTTATGTCTTAGAAGGAAAACCTCACATCTTGATTGGTGAAGAAAAAATCCAAGTAAGAAAAGATGATGTTATTGAAAGTCCCAAAAATATAGTCCATTGCATTTATAATGAAACTGATGAAATTGTTCGCGTACTTGTAATGAAACTACCAAAACCGACAGAAAATACAATTTTTGTAAAATAAGGATAAGAAATGAAATATTTTGATAGTAATAATACATTAATGGAAATCGTAGAAAAGTATCCGGAAACTATTCCTGTTTTCACTTCTAATGGTTTTACACAAATGGATGATAAAGCGCAAAGAGAAAAATTTGCAAAATCAATAAACCTGAAAATGGCTCTTATGCTTAAGCAAATTGATTATGATTCTTTTGCGAAACTATTAATAGATTCTATAGAAAACAAAAATAACAATGTAGATGCAACTCTAAATACTGATTCAAACAGTAATTCTAAAGAAAATATAAATGTGGTTGGTCTTTTACCATGTCCGGTTCGTATTCCTTTATTGGAAAGCTTTAACAGATTTATTGATGATTATAAAAAGAATCATTCAATTGAGATTAATCATGAATTAAAAGCTGCTAGCATGGGATTGGATTGGGTAGAAAATAATTTAACAGATGTAGATGATCATAAAGATTTGCCCGATATATTTATATCTGCAGGTTTTGATATGTTTTTCGATGAGAAAATGATTGGAAAATTCAAGAAACAAAACATATTTGCAGATACAACAAAATTAACAAAGTTAAATCCTGAATTTGAAAAAATAAATCTGAAAGATCCTAAAAATCATTATGCAATGATAGGTGTGGTTCCTGCAGTCTTTCTTATTAATAAAAAAGAATTGGGCGACCGAAAAATGCCTACAAGTTGGGCAGATATTTTAGATCCTGCTTTCCAAAAACGTGTTTCACTTCCTGTTGGCGATTTTGATCTCTTTAATGGAATCTTGCTTAATATTCATAAACATTATGGAGATGAAGGCGTGAAGAAATTAGGTCGTAGTTTGTTAGAATCTATGCATCCATCACAAATGGTAAAAAGCAATCGTAAAAAAGATAATAAACCTATCGTAACAATTATGCCGTATTTCTTCACTAAAATGGTTAAAGATAATGGACCAATGGTTGCTGTTTGGCCATCAGACGGAGCTATTATTAGTCCTATTTTTATGCTTTCCAAGCAAGATAAATTAGAAAATCTACAGCCTGTGATTGATTTCTTTGCTTCCAAGGAAGTTGGAGAAATTCTCTCTCATAGCGGCTTATTCCCATCAGTTCATCCTGATGTAGATAATCATATTCCAACAGAAAACAAATATATGTGGTTAGGTTGGGATTATATCTACAATAATGATATCAGTGCATTAATTAAGCATTGTGAAAATTTATTCGAAACTGAGATAGCTCAGTAAGGAGAGTAAAAATGAATCTAGTAACTGTATCAGGTCCACCCTCATCAGGAAAAACAGCTGTTATTCTAAAAACAATTGAATCTTTGCAGAAACAAGGATTGAAAGTAGCTGTAGCTAAATTTGATTGTCTTTATACAGATGATGATGAGATCTACAAGAAAGCAGGAATTCCTGTAAAAAAGGGTTTATCCGGAGCTCTTTGTCCCGATCATTATTTTATTAGTAATATCGAAGAGGTTACTAAATGGGGCGTTGATAACGGTTTTGATATCCTTATCAGTGAATCCGCCGGACTTTGTAATCGCTGTTCTCCTTATATTAAGGGAATTAAAGCTATTTGCGTAATTGATAATCTTAGCGGAATTAATACTCCCAAGAAAATCGGTCCAATGCTAAAATCTGCTGATATTGTGATAATAACTAAAGGTGATATTGTTTCTCAAGCAGAACGAGAAGTTTTTGCCAGCAGAGTAAACACGGTAAATCCAGCTGCTACAATCATGCACATCAATGGACTCACAGGTCAGGGTAGTTATGAACTTTCCACTTTGTTATTCAATGAAAAAGATAACATAAATACTCTTGTAGGAAAAGAACTACGTTTTCCAATGCCAAGTGCTTTATGCTCATATTGTCTTGGAGAAACTCGTATTGGTGAAAACTTCCAAATGGGTAATGTTCGCAAGATGAATATGGATGATTAAGAGGAATCAAATATGAATTTTACAAAAGATAATATTCGATCTAAAAAAATAGCAGATCTGTTAGCTGAATACCCCTTCCTAATTAATTTCTTTTCAGATAACAACTTAAATATCTCGGGAAAGGAAAATCTTAGCTTGGAAGAATATTTCGCTACATTTGACTTAGATGATATTGAAAATAACGCTATTGATATTGAACTCAATTTTCAGCAAATCGCCGAATTCATCAATCAGATGATAGCATTTTTAGGACAAGATGAAGATAAAGTGAAATCTGTAACTATTAAACCGGGAACAGATAAAAACGGTAATCCTGAAAATTTCGAAAATTTGGAAATCAAACAAGGTGAAATTATCTGTATCGTAGGACCTACCGGCTCCGGCAAGAGCCGTTTGTTGGCTGATATTGAATGGGTAGCTCAGAATGATACTCCAACTTCAAGAACTGTGCTAATTAATAATGACATCCCTGATAAAAAATGGAGATTTTCATCCTCCGATAAATTAGTAGCTCAACTTTCCCAAAATATGAATTTTGTGATGGATCTTTCGGTTTCTGAATTTATTGAACTTCACGCCGAAAGCCGCTTAGTTGAAAATCGTGAGGAAATAATAAAAAAAATCATCGATAAGGCAAATGACTTAGCCGGAGAAAAGTTCGCTCCCAACACACCAATTACCAGTCTTTCCGGTGGACAATCTCGTGCATTGATGATTGCTGATACTGCTATCTTATCAAAATCTCCCATAATCTTAATTGATGAGATTGAAAACGCAGGTATAGATCGCAAACGAGCTCTTAAACTGCTTTTATCTGAAGATAAAATTGTTTTAATGGCTACTCATGATCCCATTTTAGCTTTAATGGGGGACAAACGTATCGTGATCAAAAACGGTGGAATTCATAAAATTATTGAAACAACAGAAGATGAGCGATCTATTTTAAGCACTTTGGAAGAGATGGACAAAACGTTGTTATCATACCGAACAAAATTACGTAACGGTGAACGAATTAATTAAAAAAAAATATAAAAACAAAAGGAGATTATTATGCACGACGGATGTAGTGGAAGCTTTGAAAATGGAAAACAAACTGTTGATAAAGTAAGACAAATGGGATTTTCAGAACAACCAATGCCAATGCCACTTGAAATAGAATGTGAATGCGGCGAATCTTTTGAAATGTATAGTTTTGAGGATAAATGTCCCCACTGTGAAATGGTTTATGGTGTAACTCCATGCCATGCTTTTGACGCAGCTAATGTAAAAGCAGCAGGGAAAAATTATTAACTGATTTTATCCCTTGACGAAAAAAGTTGTAATTGTGATTTCTTGGCTAAATATTATTCGATTATTGATGGGCCAAATTTTGAAATTTATTCAAATGTAAATTAATAATATAAGATTTATAGGAGCATGAAATGAAGTTAGTTAAATTCAAGATTAACGCAGTAAGCGAAAGCCCAACAAGAACAGTTGTATCTGCTAGAGATTTTAAAATGGTTATTGATGAACCAAAAAATTTAGGCGGTGATGATACAGGAGCTAATCCGGTTGAGTTTCTTTTAGGGGCTCTTTCAGGTTGCTTAAATGTAGTTGGACACATGGTTGCAAAAGAGATGGGTTTTGACTTCCATGGAATGGAAATTGATATTGAAGGCGGATTGAACCCTGCAAAATTTATGGGTATGCCTTCAAAAGAAAGAACCGGTTACCAATATATAGACGTAAAAATTCGCCCGAATGCAAATGTAGATGAAGAGACTTTAACAAAATGGGTAAAAGCAGTTGAAGAACGTTGTCCGGTAAGTGATAACATCGGAAATGCAACCCCTATTTCAATCGATTTAAGTCATAAATAGTTAATCATAAGGTCAAATGTCTGATTAAAAAAAAATTAAAATGTTAACAAACTAAACGAAAGTAAAAAAGGAGAAAATCATGAGTATGTTCTGTTATCAGTGTCAGGAAACTCTTGGCAACAAAGGTTGTACCGTTAATGGTATATGTGGAAAAAAAGAAGATGTAGCTAATCTTCAGGATTTATTAATCTATACTTTAAAAGGAATTTCAATTTATAGAATCAACATCCCAATAGAAGTTAGAGAAGAAAATGCAAAAGCATGTGAAGGTGTAGATAAATTTATCGTTGAAAGCCTTTTCTCAACAATTACAAATGCTAATTTTGATAGAAATTTCTTTATCAAACAAATCAAAGCAGGTATCGAAATCAGAGAAACAATTAAAGGTTTCTTAAAAGATCAAGAAATTCAATTTGGTGATCATGATGCTGCTACATTCACAATCACAGATGAAGACATCGATGCAAAAGCTGCTACAGTTGGTATCTTAACTACTGAAAACGAAGACGTTCGTTCATTACGTGAACTTACTATTTACGGAATTAAGGGTATAGCTGCTTATTATGATCATGCTGCTAGATTAAATAAAAAACAAAAAGAGCTTATCATGTTTATGGAAAAAGCTTTTGTTGCAACTATTGATGATTCTAAAACAGTAGATGAACTTGTTGCTCTTGTGCTTGAAACAGGTAAATATGGTGTTGATGCAATGGCATTACTTGATGGAGCAAATACTTCAGCTTACGGTAATCCTGAGATTACAGAAGTCAATATTGGCGTAAGAAACAATCCTGCTATCCTTATTTCAGGTCATGATTTAAAAGATATGGAAGAACTTCTTGAGCAAACAGCCGGAACTGGCGTTGATGTTTATACTCATGGTGAAATGCTTCCTGCAAACTACTATCCTGCTTTCAAAAAATATGATCACTTTGTTGGAAACTACGGTAATGCTTGGTGGCTTCAAGATAAAGAATTTGATTCATTCAACGGAGCTATTATCCTTACTACAAACTGCTTGGTTCCACCAAAAAAATCTTATATTGATAGAGTTTTCACAACTAACTCTGTTGGATTTGATGGTGTAAAACACATTCCTGAACCTGAAGAAGGAAAACAAAAAGATTTCTCTGAAGTAATAGCTCTTGCTAAAACTCTTCCATCTCCAACTGAAATTGAAACTGGCTCTATCGTTGGTGGATTTGCTCACGAACAAGTTTTTGCTTTAGCTGATAAAGTAGTTGATGCTGTAAAAACAGGTGCTATTAAGAAATTCGTAGTTATGGCTGGTTGTGATGGTCGTCAAAAAGGCAGAAGCTATTATACAGATTTTGCTCAAGCTCTTCCTCAAGACAGTGTTATCCTTACTGCCGGTTGTGCAAAATTCCGTTATAACAAATTAAATCTTGGCGATATCGGTGGAATTCCAAGAGTTTTAGATGCAGGACAATGTAACGACAGTTATTCTCTTGTTCTTATCGCTCTGAAATTAAAAGAAATATTTGGTTTAGAAGATATTAATGAATTACCAATTGTCTATAACATTGCATGGTATGAGCAAAAAGCTGTAATCGTATTATTAGCTCTCTTATACCTTGGTGTAAAAAATATCCATCTTGGACCAACACTTCCTGCTTTCTTATCTCCAAATGTAGTTAAAGTATTGGTTGATAACTTCGGCATCGGTGGAATCACTAATGTAGAAGATGATATCAAAACTATGATTGGATAATTTATTCTGAATTAAACCGGAATTCTCTACGGCTCAGCTTTATGTTGAGCCGTTTTTTATTATTTATGAATAATTTTTTATCAATTTTATTTGCCACTAACAAATTTTTCAATATATTAATAATATAACATCGTTTTAGGAGAAGTACAAAATTATGAAAAAAGTTATAGTATTCAGTACACCAACTTGTAGTTGGTGCAGAAAATTAAAATCTTATCTTAGAGAAAACAAAATTCGTTTCACAGATGTTGATGTTTCCCGTGATAAAAAAGCCTTGAAAGATATGATCCGTAAGACAGGTCAACAAGGTGTTCCTCAAATGTGGATAGACAATCGTCCCGTTGTGGGATTTGACAAAAGAAAGATTGATAGACTTCTAAACTTAAAATAACCGCACTAAAAAATATGTTCTTGCAGATTAATTTGGATTTTCTAAATTAGTGTGCAATTAATTATTGCAACCGTTATCTCAAAAAAAAAGGAGAATTTTATGATGACCGATATTGAAATAGCTCAAAAAGCTAAAATGGAACACATTAATGAAATCGCCGCAAAAGCCGGCCTCTCACCTGATGATATTGACCTTTATGGAAATAATAAAGCCAAAATTAAATTATCAACAATTAAACGTTTGGAAAACAAACCTCATGGGAAATTAATATTAGTCTCAGCAATTACGCCCACTCCGGCCGGAGAAGGAAAAACTACTACCTCAATTGGTCTTTCAATGGCAATAAATAAATTAGGTAAAAAATCTATAGTAGCTATTAGAGAACCATCTTTAGGACCTGTATTTGGCATTAAAGGTGGAGCTGCAGGTGGTGGATATTCTCAAGTTCTTCCAATGGAAGATATAAATCTTCATTTCACCGGAGATATGCATGCAATTACCTCCGCCAATAATAATTTGGCTGCACTAATAGACAATAGCATCTATAATGGTAATCCTTTTAGGATTAATCCCAGAACAGTTACATGGCAACGTGTAATGGATGCAAATGATAGAGCTTTGCGTAATGTAGTAATCGGATTGGGTGGTAAAACTCAGGGTGTTCCTCGAGAAGATGGTTTTGATATTACACCGGCTTCAGAGATAATGGCAATTTTATGTTTATCAAATGATTTAAAAGAGCTAAAAGAAAGAATTGGTAACATCACAGTAGCATATACTTACGACAACGAACCGGTAAGAGTTAAAGATATGGGATTTGAAGGTGCAATTACTGCATTATTAAAAGATGCATTAAAGCCAAATCTTGTTCAAACAATTGAAAACACTCCGGCTTTTGTTCATGGTGGTCCATTTGCTAATATTGCTCAGGGTGCAAATAGTATTCTTGCAACAAAAACAGCTTTACGACTTTCCGATTATGTTGTTACAGAAGCAGGATTCGGCTTTGATCTTGGAGCGGAAAAATTCTTTGATATTGTGTGCCCTTACGGTGGATTCTGTACTTCTGCAGTAGTTTTAGTAGCTACAGTAAGAGCTTTGAAACATCATGGTGGAGTAAAAATTAAAGATTTGAACAAACCAAACTTGGAAGCATTGGAAAAAGGTTTGGAAAACTTAGGAAAACATCTCGAAAGTATCAAGAAATTCGGATTAGAATCTGTAGTGGCAATCAACAAATTTGCTGCAGATACGGAAGAAGAACTTCAAATGGTTAAAGAATTTGCAGCAAAATATGGTTTTGGTGCAAGTATTGTAGATTATTGGGGCAAAGGTTCTGAAGGTGGTTTGGAATTAGCTCAGGAAGTTATTGACCTAATTGATGAAGGTATCTGCAAGCAAAAGAGATTGTATGATTGGGAATTGCCTGTACAAGACAAAATATTAAAAGTTGCTCAAGACATTTATGGTGCAGAAAAAATAGATTTTACCAGTGAGGCAAAAAAAGATCTGAGAAAGATTAAGAAATACGGTTATAATAATTTACCAATATGTATTGCTAAAACTCAAAAATCTTTATCTGACAACCCTAAATTATTAGGTCGCCCAAAAGATTTCTTGGTAACAGTAAGACGAATACTTCTTGCTTCCGGAGCTGGTTTCTTAATCCCTATTACAGGTGAAATAATGAGAATGCCAGGTTTACCGGCAAAACCTTCTGCTTTGAATATTGATATTGATGATGAAGGAACTATTAGCGGATTATTCTAGTAAATCCTTCTTATAAAAAAAGATACAATGCGCAGTTGAAAATTTCTTCTGCGCATTTTTTTTATTTAAATTGACTAAAATAATTAGATAAGAAAAATCCTTTTTTAGATAGGAGGAAGAAATGAGAAATTCTGATTTAACTGACGAAAAAATTCTGGAGGGGTTGTTACAATTTTCCAAAGGTATGATAGAAGGAGAAGATGGAAAAGCGCTAATTTCCAAATATCAATATGCTTTAGATAAAATCACACCTTCCCTAATGATTAAAATGGAAAATAAACAACTAACCAGTGGCATTTCACCTGCGAAGATAAAAAAGAGTATTGAGAAAATGATGAATGTTTTCCATGAGCATCTAAAAAATTATAAATGGGAGAAACCGGGAGAAGGTCATCCTATCTACTACTATATGCAAGAAAATCGAGAATTAGAGAAATTATTAGATTTAATCAAAGAATCTCTTGCTGCCAAAGATTTTAAGAAAGTAAAATTTCTACTTCCTAAACTTGCCGAAATTGAAAATCATTATATACGCAAAGAAAATATCCTTTTCCCATACTTGGAACGCATCTGGGAAGATTATCTTCCTTTACAGGTAATGTGGTCTCTTCATGATGATATTCGCAATAAATTAAAAATCCTTCAAGATTTAACAAATAATTCAGATGATTTTACTCCTAAATTTATCGAAGAAATTGGTGAGCTTTTTTTCCTTATGTATGGTATGATCTTCAAAGAAGAATTAGTAGTTTTCCCTAAAGCTATGGAAACAATTAAAGCAAAAGAAACTTGGGACAAAATACAAAATCTATCAGAAGAATTAGGATATTCCTATATCGAAGCACCACAAAACGAAAAACCTAATTCTAGATCTAACGGTTTCACCGATCTATTTTGGAAAGTTGAAACAGGTGAATTGGATTTCAAACAAATTGACCTTCTTCTTAACCATTTGCCAATAGATATAACTTTCGTTGATGAAAACGATGAAGTAAGATATTTTTCACGCGCCAAAGATCGCTTTTTCCCACGTTCACCGGCAATTATCGGTAGGAAAGTTCATAATTGTCATCCTCCGGAAAGTGTGCATATTGTAGAGAAAATAATTTCTGAATTTAAAAAAGGTAATCGTAATGAAGCAAAATTTTGGTTTCACATGAAAGGGAAATTTATCCTAATACGTTACTTTGCTATGCGCGACGAAGCCGGAAATTACAAAGGCGTGTTAGAGGTAGGTGAAGATATCACTGAAATAAACCAAATTTCAGGAGAACAAAGATTACTTGATTGGGAATAATCCTTATTAAGCAGGAAGTTTTAAATTAATGATGCTGAGAATCTTTTTCAGAATTAATTAAAAATAGTCATAGGAAAATAAAATATATTAGAAAAAGCAAAGAGGTTATAATCTCTTAAAATCTATAGTGTTGCTTCAAAAGCAAAATCAAAAAAAAAGGAGAAAACAATGAGAAAGGATTATTTGATTATTCTAGTAGATCTAAGAAAAGAAGAAGCTGTTACTATCCAAAAAATACTCACAGAGTGGGGTTGCTTCATTAAAACCAGATTAGGATTACATGATGATGTTCTGGCTAATTGCAGTCAGGCAGGTACTATTTTCCTAGAATTAGTAGGCAGTAAAGATAAGCATGAGGAGCTTGTTAGGAAATTAAACTTAGTAAAACATGTAACTGCAAAATTGATAACACTTGAAATCTAAGGGGGCAAAATAATTCTTCTTGACAATTCAGGTATTGTTTTACCTAAATAGTCACGTGTACATTAATTCTTATCTAAAGCTCGTGCTGATGCACTTGATGTAGATTGGAAATAAATAATTTTTTTTATGCAAAATAAATCCTTAGAAGTAGGATAAATAATCTAACTTCAAGGGATGGAAAAATTTGCTATGCTTTGCGATAGCTAGATCTCCATCTCTATGTAGTTAGTGATGGAGAT
>Ga0256842_1001051_pt1 | contig 23126 bp, 23 predicted proteins | sample 4559240metaG_FD_185973 | JGI IMG/M metagenome (GOLD analysis project Ga0256842, IMG submission 185973) | Hydrothermal vent microbial communities from Guaymas Basin, Mexico - 4559-240 | ecosystem: Environmental > Aquatic > Marine > Hydrothermal vents | place: Mexico: Guaymas Basin | collected... | reverse complement strand
ACCCCTCCAAACTTTTTAGCAAGTATATATCCAAACGGAATTCCTCCTACAAGATATGCAAAAAGATAAAAGTCAATATTAATATTTGTCAAAAAACCCATCTATTTTCCTTTAAAAAATTAGACTAATCATATCTAAAATTTTGTTATAGGGTTATTAATGGTATAATGCAATATATTTTTTAAGGAGTCATTGTTGGATACCATAGAGTTGCAAAATGAGATTGAAAGATTGAAAAAGAGTTTAAATGTTACCATAGTTGCACACTTTTACCAAAAAGATGAAGTTTTTAATGTGGCGGATTTTAGCGGAGATAGCCTCCAATTAGCCCAAGTGGCATCTAAAGATAAAAATCCCTACCTTATTTTTTGTGGAGTTGCTTTTATGGGAGAGAGTGTAAAAGTGTTAGATCCCAAAAAGAGAGTTTTTATGCCAAAAGTTGCCTGTTGCTCTATGGCAGAGATGATAGATATAGACTTTTTCAATAAAAATGTCAAAATTTTAGAAGACAACGGTATCACCAAAAGTGACTTTATACCTATCACTTACATAAACTCAAGTGCAGCCGTAAAAGCTGCTGTCGGTGAACTTGGCGGATATGTTTGTACAAGCTCGAATGCCAAAAAAATTATCCAAAAAGCTCTAAGTAAAGACAAAAAGATATTTTTTGTTCCGGATAAGTGCTTGGGGCAAAATGTAGCAAGAGATATGAGCTTAAAATCTGCTATTATAGGTGAAGACAGCAATGAGGATATAAGAGAAGCTAAGATTATATGCTACAACGGTTTTTGCTCCGTTCACCAACTCTTTAGTGTTGAAGATATAGAGTTTTATAGAAAAAAATATCCGGGTATTTTAGTAGCAACTCATCCCGAATGCAAACCTGAAGTTTGCGAAATGTCAGACTTCGTAGGCTCCACAAGCCAACTCATCAAGTATATCTCCGAACTTCCCATCGAACAAAAAGTGGTAGTTGGAACAGAATTTAATATGGTAAACAGATTAAGAGAAAAAAATACATACATACTATCCTCCACAAAACCGGAGTGTCCTACTATGAATGAAACCACTCTTGAGGATTTATATGAAACTTTAAAATCTATTGAGAATAAAAGTTTTAAAAATGAAATTATTGTAGATAAAAATGTCATAAAATGGGCAAAAGTCGCACTTGATAGAATGATGGAGATAAGCTGATGATAAAAAATTTTGTAAAAAAGGCTCTGCAAGAAGATATAGGCAGGGGAGATCTTTTTAGACTTGTAGGAGAAAAAAGAAAAGTAAGTTCTAAAATTATAGCAAAAGATGAGGGTATTTTAGCAGGAGTGGAATATGTAAAATCTCTTTGCAAAATAGAAAAGATAAAGTATGAGTTTTTTAAAAAAGATGGGGATAGTTTAAAAAACGGAGATATTATTGCTATTTTTCAAGCAAAAGCCAATAAACTTTTGATGTGTGAAAGAACTATGCTAAATCTTTTACAACATGCAAGCGGCATAGCCACAAATGTAAATAACTATATGCAAAAGTTAGAGGGTAATAGTGTAAAACTTCTTGACACAAGGAAAACAAGACCTCTTCTTAGAATTTTTGAAAAATATGCAGTTAGATGCGGAGGCGGGAGTAACCATAGAATGGGGCTTGACGACTGCTTAATGCTAAAAGATACTCATTTAAAAACAATAAATAATTTAAAAGATTTTATAAAAAATGCAAAATACAAACTCCCATATACAACAAAAATAGAAGTAGAGTGCGAAAGTGTAGATTTTGCCAAATATGCTATGAAATGCGATGCAGATATGATAATGTGTGACAATATGAGCATAAATGACATCAAAGAGGTTGTCAAATTTAAAAATACCAATTTTCCACATATACTGCTTGAAGCCAGTGGCAATATTACCAAAGATAATATCTTGAAATTTGCCGAAACGGGAGTTAATGCCATAAGTAGTGGAAGTTTAATCCACCAAGCAACTTGGCTTGATTTTTCTATGAGGATAGAGTAGAGATAGAATATGGCTGACGATCAAGAAAAAACAGAAGAACCTACCTCCAAAAAGATTGAAGATGCCAGAAAAGAGGGAAATGTTCCCAAAAGTCAAGACTTTAGTGGTTTTATAACTCTTTTTGTTGCAATTATTTCACTCTTTGCCCTTTTTCAATATGCATCAAATAAGATAGAAAATCTTTATAGATATTATCTCTCTTTTACAGGTGACGAGATAACAAAAAATTTTATCTTATCTGTAGGTATCCACACAATGAAAGAGTTACTTCTTATCGTTTTGCCTATGGCACTTTTTGTATCAGTAGCAGGAATACTTGCGGGTTTTTTTCAATTTGGTTTTGTATTTACCACCAAACCCTTAACTCCAAATTTTAAAAAATTAGATCCCATCAAAGGTTTTTCCAATCTGTTTTCTATGAAAAAATTGATTGAAAGTATTAAAGTAATTTTAAAAGTATCATTTGTATTTGCAATCGCATTTTATTTTTTATTGACTTTTGTAAAGCAACTCCCACATATCATATTCTACTCAATTTTTGATCAAATATTTTGGCTTAGAGATAAAGTTTTACTTCTTGCATCAATCATGTTGGCTCTATTTTTAATTTTAGCTCTTAGCGATCTTATTATAGTCAGATACCAATATTTCAAAGATTTAAGAATGAGTAAACAAGAGATTAAAGATGAAATGAAACAGATGGAGGGAGATCCTGCAGTTAAAGGTCGTATAAAAAAATTGCAAATGGAACTTGCACAAAAAAGAATGATGCAAGAAGTTCCAAATGCAGATGTCATTATCACTAACCCAACACATTATGCCGTGGCGATAAGATATGATAAGACTAAAGATAGAGCTCCTGTCGTCGTAGCCAAGGGTATAGACAATTTAGCATTAAAAATCAAAGAAATAGGGATGAAACATATGGTACAAATCGTAGAAAATCCTCCACTTGCAAGAGAGTTATATAAACTTTGTGATATAGACAAAACTATACCGGAATTTTTATACAAAGCAGTTGCTGAAGTCTTAGCTTTTGTATATAAAAGCAACAACAAACGAAATTTTTAGAAAAATATTTGTATAATTTAATTCAATCCGATTTGAAGGTAAAAAATATGTTTAAAAAAGCGATAGACTTGATTCAAAAAAGCAATTCAATTGCTATACTCTCTCATGTTAACCCTGATGCAGACACTATAGGTTCAATGCTCGGATTATATATCGCTTTAAAAACTTTAAAGAAAAAAATTTATCTATTCAATACAGCAGACAAAATCGATAAAAAATATGATTTTTTACCTATGCTTTCAAAAATTAAAAATTCTCTTCCTGACAGATATGATTTAATCATTACCGTCGATTGTGCAAATCTTGAAAGAACCGGAGTAAATATAAAAAATTTACCGATTATAAATTTTGATCATCACAAAACAAATACACTTTTTGGAGATATAAATATTATAAGAGAGAATTTTGCAAGCACTTCAATGATAATATATGAGTTTATTCAAAATTCAAATTTAAGAATTTCTCCCGAATGTGCAACCTGTTTATATGCGGCTTTGGCTGATGATAGCGGTTTTTTTCAATATAAAAGAGTAGATAAAAAAACATTTGAAATAGCAAAAAATCTTGTAGAATATGGTGCAAAACCTCCGAAGATAGCCTCATTTTTAAACCAAAGAAATTCTCTTGCAAAAATAAGATTGATGCAATTATATATAAACTCAATAGAATTAAAAAAAGATGCCATGATTTGCATATCCAAATTAACTGTTGAAGATTATGAAAAAACCGGTGCAACTCTATCAGATAGCGATACATTTGTTCAAATAGGACTATCTTTGGCAACTGTAAAACTAAGTATTTTTATATACGAAATAAATTCTGAAAAAGCAAAATTCTCGTTGAGAAGCAAAGATAATATAGACTGCTCTTCTATTGCACTACTATATAAAGGCGGAGGACATAGCAATGCAGCCGGTTTTACAGCAAATATAAAAGATATAGATGATATAATAGAAAATATTTTAAAAAAGGTTAGTTTATGAGAAAAAAAAAGAGTTATGCAGGTATAATTTCCTTAATTTTACTTCTTTTATTGATAGGTGGAGGATTTTATCTATTTACTTCAAAACAATTTGAGCGAAATAAGCCAAAAATTATTGCCAACAATGAAATATATTGGAATATAAACAATCCCTTAAGTATAAAATTAAGCGACGATAGTGGTATAAAGTTTGCCTATGCTACACTTAGTGACGGTAAGAATTCAATACTTCTTACAAACAAAATATACAAGAATCCCACAAATAATATAAATTTAAAAATAAAATCTCCAAAAAATAGTTTTATATACAAACAAAACAATTTCACACTAAATATCAAAGTAGTTGATTATAGTAAATGGAACTTCTTTGAAGGCAATGAGGCAACAAAAAAAATACATATCATTATAGATGCAAAAAGACCGGAACTTTTTGTTATAAACTCTTCGTATGGCATCAGAAGAGGAGGTAGTGCTCTTGTGGTATTTAAAGCAAATGATAAAAATTTACAAGATTTATATATAAAAACACCATTTGGTAAAAAGTTTTATCCAGTACCATTTTATAAAAAAGGATACTATATCTCACTTGTAGCATGGCCGATAAGAGAAAATAACTTTAGAGCGGATATTGTCGCAACAGATAAAGCAGGTAATATCTCCAAAGCACATGTACCTCTTTTTTTTAAATCTGCAAGATACAAAAAGGGAACAATAAAACTGACAGATAAATTCTTGGAAAATAAAGTTGCAACTTTTATCAACAATGTTGCTCCAAAAATGTCAAATAAAACACCAATAGAGCAATTTATATACATAAATGAAGTCATTAGAAAGAAAAATGAAGATCTCATAAGTAAAATTACATCTAAAGTCGGTAATGATATGTTGCAAAATTTTAGAATTAAGCCATTTTATCCTTTAAGAAACTCTAAAGTCGTTGCTTCTTTTGGAGATTTTAGAACAGATATTTATAAAGGTAAAAAAATCAGCACCTCATATCATTTGGGTATAGATTTTGCAAGTATAGCAAGAGCAAAAATAAAAGCTTCGGATAGAGGTGTTGTTTCATTTGCAAATTTTAATGGAATATATGGAAACAACATGATAATAGATCACAAATTGGGTCTTTATACTATTTTTGGACATTGTTCTGAATTTATCGTACAAAAAGGAGATTCCGTAAAAAGAGGAGAAGTTATCGCAAAAACCGGAAAAACCGGAATGGCACTGGGAGATCATTTGCATTTTGGAGTATATGTACAAGGAGTTGCGGTGCAACCTAAAGAGTGGATGGATAGACATTGGATAAAGCTCAATATCACAAATATTATAAAAGATGCAAAAAAAATCATTGATAAAAAATAGAAAATGCATTTTGCTTAAACTTAAAAAAGAACATAAATATAATGTAATTTTAAACTAAAATAGTGTATTATTGAAAATTATTTTAAAAGAGGGTGTTTTTGAAACAAAAAACTATAGTTAAGAAAGTTAAAGGTATTGGTATCGGATTGCACAAGGGTGATCCTGTTGAAATAGTACTTGAGCCTTTGGATTCTGATGTGGGTATTGTATTTTTTAGATCTGATCTTAATATCAGTATAAAAGCTGAACCAAATAGTGTAGTAGATACAAGAATGGCTACTGTCATAGGCAACAAAGAAGGGGTAACTATTTCCACTATCGAACATCTTTTGTCTGCTATATACTCTTATGGTATAGACAATATCAGGATAAGTGTAAATGCTCCTGAGATTCCCATCATGGATGGAAGTGCTGCAAGTTTTTGTATGATGCTTGATGAGGCAGGGATTCAAGAGTTGGATAAAAATAAAAAAATTATGCTTATAAAAAAAGAGGTAACTTACTCTACAGGAGAAAAATATACCAAAATTTTGCCTTCAAAAACTGCTGAATACAATTTTACCATAGACTTCAATCATCCTATCATAAGAAAACAAGAATATAATTTTTCTTTTAGCAAAAAAGAGTATATTAAAGAGATTTCCAAGGCTCGGACTTTTGGTTTTTTAAAAGATGTTCAAATGCTAAGAAGTATGGGTTTGGCACTTGGAGGTTCTTTGGACAATGCGATAGTTCTTGATGAAAAAAAGATGTTAAATAGTGATCCCTTGAGATACCCAAATGAATTTGTAAGACATAAAATACTTGATGCTATTGGAGATTTATCTCTTCTTGGAATGCCGATAATCGGTAAATATAACTCTTTTGCAGGCAGTCATGACTTAAATCACTTATTAACCCTTGAAATACTCAAAGATAAAAACAATTACGAAATAGTCTCTTTTGAAAATGAGTTTGAAAATGAGTTTGAAAAGGTTTTTGCATAAAAGAAATAGTTAATGTAGTTGTCATATCATTGACGGCTCCCTTATTGGTAGGGGTATATAAAAATAGCATTTTGACAAAACAGTATGCTACTGACGAAAGAACAAGTGAAATTTTACCCAAGATATTTAAAGAGATTGATGAAAAGTATGCCATCAAATCACTTTTTTTTGCAAAAGGACCTGGAAGTTTTATGTCTATAAAAATAAGCTATATTTTTTTAAAAAGTTATTCGATAGTCAAAAACATCCCATTAAAAGCAGTAGATGGCTTTTATTTTAACAATAATAGTCCGATAAAATCCATAGGAAAAATGTTTTTCATTAAAGATGGAGATAATATAATTTTAGATACAATAAAAGAGAGTAAATTGACAATGTTTAAATTGCCTGAAGTTTTAAAAAAAGATGATTTTTCCCTTAATTCCACTCCGCTTTATATTTTGCCGGCGGTTTAAAAGAGAAGCTTTATGATTATAAATGTTCCAGCCACAAGTGCAAATATAGGACCCGGTTTTGATACATTGGGTATTGCTATTAATTTGCATAATATAGTAAAAATAAAAAGAAGTAATTTTTTTAGCCTATCTATCAAAGGAGAGGGTTCGGACAGAAAAAGATTTAAAAGCAATAATCTATTTGTGCATATCTTTTATGATGTATATAAAAAATTATTTGGCAAAAAAGATAATTTTAGATTTGAATTTTATAACAAAATACCAATCTCAAGAGGCTTAGGAAGCAGTTCGGCTATCATTACAAGTGCAGTAGCAGCAGCACACTACTTTTATGATAAAAACTGCACTAAAGACAAGATATTGGACAACTCTTTGATATATGAAATCCATCCGGACAATATTGCTCCTGCAATTCATGGAGGCTTTACTGTTTCCATCCTAAACGATAACTCTGTTCTTACCCAAAAAAAATCAATGCCATCTTTTTTAAAAGCTGTAGTTGTCATACCCAATCGTCCCATGTCAACTGCACTATCAAGAGGTGTATTGCCTAAACAATATAGCATCAAAGATGCAGTTTTTAATATATCTCATAGTTCTTTTTTGACTGCTGCCTTTATAAATGAAAAATGGGATTTGCTTAAAATAGCATCTATGGATAAATTTCATCAAGATTTACGAATGTCAAACATGAAAGAGTTATTTGCCGTGCAAAGATTCGCATATGAAAACGGAGCATTACTAAGTACACTTTCCGGCAGTGGTTCAACATTTTTCAACATATGTTATGAAAATGATGTTAAAAAGTTATTAAATATACTAAAAGTTAATTTTCCAAATTTTAAAGTGGAAAGTTTTAACTTTGACAATATAGGATTAAAAGTAAAATTCTGATATAATGGTAAATGTTAAAAAAGCAATAAGAATGTGCATTGTCTGCAAAAAGAGAATGTATCAAAAAGATTTAATTAGAATACAATGTATAAATAGCAAAATAGTTTATTTTACCGGTTTTGGTAGAAGTTTTTATATTTGTAAAGATTGTATTAAAAAAAATGACAAAAAACTATTGAAACCATTTTCAAGATTTTGTAAACAAGATAAAAAAACAGTTTTAAAAATACTCAATGAGTTTAAGGAGAATATATTTAATGGATAAAGTTCGTATTCACGAAATTGCCAAGGAATTAGGCATAAAAAGCAAAGAGGTTGTAGAAAAAGCTAAAGACCTTGGAGTAGAAGCCAAATCGGCCAATAGTACAGTTACACCTGAAACTGCGGAAAGATTGGTAAACTTTATAATAAGTGGGGATAGAGGCGAAGATAAAATCGCTCCTTCAAAACCAGCACAAGAGAAGCCAAAAGAGGAAAAGAAAAAAGAGTCCAAAAAACCAAAAGAGGAAAATACTTCTACTATTCCTAAAAAAAGCACTCAAAAAGTTGAAAAACCGATAAGTAACAAAAAAAAGAAAACAGTAACTCAAGCACCAAAAGTTGAAAAAAAAGTTGAAAAAGAGACAATAAAACCTCTTCCTGCAGAAAACAAAAAAGAGGAAAACACAAAAAAACCCAAAGAAACTTTAGCAACAGCAAGTATCAAAAAAAGAAGAGGTTTTGTAATAGTCAAAAAGAAAAGAGCAGAAAAACCAAAACAAAAATCTACAAGCGAAAAAATGGACTTTGAAATGCCTAAGGCATTTGATGAAATCTCCAAAAAGAGAAAAAAAGTCAAAAAAGTCAAAAAAACAACTACAAAAAAAGATGCATCTTCACAGATTGATATTTTAGCCGATAGAGAGTTAAGTGAAGTACAGCTCGAACTTATAAGCGATATGGTAGTGCTTCCGGATTTTAGTATCAAGCAAGAAGAGGCAAAAACAAAAAAAACCAAGCGATTTGATGCAAATAAAGTTCAAATGGTTAAAAAACCGGCTTTCATACAGCAACAAGGCATAAAAAGAAAATCAAAAAGAAAAAAGAGAAAAAAAGTTGAAACAAAGGCAGAAAATATCAATACCATAAATATACCTGAAGAGATTAGAGTTTACGAGTTTGCCGAAAAGCTACAAAAAAAGCCAAGCGATATTATAAAAGCTCTTTTTGCACTTGGTGTAATGGTTACCAAAAATGATTTTCTCGACAAAGATGCCATCGAAATACTTGCAGATGAATTTGAAATAGATGTAAATATAACAAATCCTATCAATGAGTTCGATTATGAAAAAATTTATGATTTTGGTAGTGAAGATGAGATGCAAAAAAGACCTCCTATTATTACTATCATGGGTCATGTCGATCATGGTAAAACATCTTTGCTTGATAAGATACGAAAAACAAATGTAACAGATAGAGAACATGGCGGTATAACTCAACATATAGGAGCATATACTATAACAAAAGATGGCAACAAAATAACTTTTGTAGATACTCCCGGACACGAAGCTTTTACTCAAATGAGATCCAGAGGAGCTCAAGTAACAGATATAGCTATCATCGTAGTAGCAGCAGATGATGGGGTTAAGCCTCAAACCAAAGAGTCTATCTCTCATGCAAAAGCTGCAAATATTCCTTTTATTGTGGCGATCAATAAAATCGACAAACCTACGGCCAATCCTGATCTTGTTAAGTCTGGACTTGCTGAACTTGATGTTACTCCAATCGAATGGGGCGGAGAGTATGAATTTGTAAATGTATCAGCCAAAACAGGAGAAGGTATAGAAGATTTACTTGAAATACTTCTTTTACAAGCAGATGTGCTTGAACTTAAAGCAAATCCAAATACTCTCGCTAAAGCTATCATTGTAGAAAGCAAACTTGAAAAGGGTAGAGGTCCTGTAGCTACTGTTATTTGCAAAAATGGTACACTCAATATAGGAGACAATATAATTTCCGGTAGCTCATCTGGTAAAGTGAAAGCACTTTTAGATGACAATTTAAAACCTATAAAAAATATACTGCCTGGAGAAACTGGTGTTGTTGTAGGTCTTAATGGTATAGCTGTAGCAGGAGAAAAACTTTTTGCAACTCCTGATGAAAAAACAGCAAAAGAATTTGCTCAAAAAAGAGCAGAATACGAAAGACAGAAAGAGTTGTCCAAGTCAACAAAAGTATCTTTTGAAGAATTAAGCTCAAAAATTGCTTCAGGCAAACTAAAATCATTGCCACTTATCATAAAAACTGATGCTCTCGGAAGTCTTGAAGCTATAAAAGGAAGTCTTGAAAAACTCAAAAATGAAGAAGTGAAAGTCAATATCATCCATAGTGATGTAGGTGGTATAACCCAAAGCGATATAGCCTTAGCATCAGCAAGTGAAAATTGCATTATAATGGGATTTCATATAAGACCTACCGGATCTGTTAAAGAAGAAGCTAAAAAACTCGGAGTAGAAATAAGAACATACAATGTCATATACGATATGATAGATGATACAAAAGCTCTTCTTGGAGGATTATTGTCTCCTATCATAAAAGAGGAAAATCTCGGACAAGCGGAAGTTAGAGATGTGTTTCAAGTTCCAAAAATAGGAGCGATAGCAGGATGTATAGTAACTGACGGAGTTATAAATAGAGGTGTAGGTGTAAGAGTGATAAGAGATGGAGTTGTGATATATGAAGGCGAAGTATCCTCCCTTAAAAGGTTTAAAGATGATGTTCGAGAGGTTGCCAAAGGTTATGAGTGCGGTATAGGCATAGAGGGTTATAACGATATAAAACCGGGAGATTATCTCGAGAGCTTTAAAAAAGTTGAACAGAGGGCGACTTTTGAATAGAAAAAGTGTAAAATTAAAAAGAACGGAAAGTGTCTTAAAAGAAATACTTTCCGAAGCAATAGCTACATTAAGTGACGGATTATTAAAAAGTGTAGTCATAACGGAAGTTGATTGCAAAAGAGGAAAATATGATGCTGATGTCTATATAGACCAAACCTTTATGGATGATGAAGAAAAAATATATATCAAAAAACATTTAAAAAAGGTAAGAGGCTATCTTGAAAATTATACTCTTCAAAATGAGGGATGGTTTAGATGTCCGAAATTTCATTTTAAATTCGATGATAGAATGCAAAAAAAAGAGAAATATGATATGCTTTTTTCCAAAATTGAAAAAGAAATAGGAAAAAAAGATGATTGATAATGAGACTATCGAAGAAATTCTTGAAGATAACGGAGTATCTTTGTATGATACCGAATTGACCGAAGAAAATGACAATAAAATCTTTAGAATATATATCACAAGTCCAAAAGGCATAAGTCTTGATATGTGTGCAAAAATAACCAATATCATATCTCCTATCATAGACACTGATCCTCCTGTAAGTGGACAATATTTTCTTGAAGTCAGTTCACCCGGAATTGAAAGAGCATTAAAAAAACCAAAACATTTTAAAAACTCAATAGGCGAAATGATAAAATTAAAAACTATCCATTCCAAAAAATATATCTCCAAACTGCTTGAAGCGGATGAGAGAGGTATAAGAATAGAGGATAAAAATAAGACAGTTTTTTTGCCATATGATGAAATTTCCAAAGCCAGAACTTATATAGAATGGTAAATGACGAATTTTATATCTCTCTTGCTCTTCAAGAAGCTTGGAAATATCAGCTTTTAACTTATCCAAACCCTCCGGTAGGGGCTTTGATCGTCGATAAATATGGGAAAATTATCTCAATAGCAGCACATAAAAAACAGGGTTTAGCTCATGCTGAATTGGAGTGCACAAAAGATGCTTTTATAAAATTAACAGGAGATAAAACTCTTCAAAAAATTGAAAATCCAAATAACATACATCAATATCTTCTTGAAAATCATAATGGTATTTTTTTTGATTTTAAGATTTATGTTACACTTGAACCCTGCAATCATTACGGCTCAACCCCACCTTGTTCTTTGCTTATCGCAAACCTATGTTTCAAAGAGGTTATAATCGGCTCAATAGAAAAAAATAAAAAGGCTATGGGTGGTATAGAAACCCTACAAAAAAAAGATATAAAGATAAAAACGGGTATTTTAAAAAAGGAGTGCGATAAACTTATAGAACCATTTTTAAAGTGGCAAAAAGATAGATTTGTATTTTTCAAAATAGCTCAAAATCTAAACGGCACTTACGATACAGGCATCATCAGCTCAAAAATCTCAAGAGAATTGGTACATAAAATAAGAGATAAAATAGATCTTCTTGTGATAGGTGGCAATACGGTAAGAACAGATAGACCTACCTTAAATAGCAGAATGGTTGACGGCAAAGCACCTGATATCCTTATACTATCGACTCAAAAAAATTTTGACAAAACCATACCTCTTTTTAATGTACCAAATAGAAAAGTTATCATTAGTAATAATTTACAAAGCATTGAGAAATACAATTTTATCATGGTAGAGGGCGGAAACAATATGCTAAAGAGCATTAAAGCAATGGTGGATTGGTATCTTTTTTTTATAAACCCCAATATAAAAGAGGGTAACTGTTTAAATTGTTCCATTTCGACGAAAATCATATATCAATCAAAATGTGCCGATGATGTAGTTTTATGGCTTACAAATAGTTATTAAGGTGATTTCTTGGCAAGAGTTGTTTATGGCAAAAGTGTGTGGGGCGGTTACTTTCTTGATGCATTAAATAGATTTTATGGATATGATGCAAGAGTTGACAGAGGAAGAAGCTATGCAAATAGTGGCAAAGTTTATGATTTCTTGATTATCGATTCGAATCCTCTGATTTTAGCCTTTATAATAAATGGCAAACTTCCTTCCACCCTTTTAGAGTTGCTCAAATCGGAAAAAATTGAGCTGTTTCTAAGAGACTTTAGCAAATTGAAAAGAAGTTGCAGTTGTCCTGATTGGGGCGATCTCTGTAAGCATATGGCAGAGGTATATTTTGTATTGACATCCATGATAGATAATAATCCATTTTTGCTTTTTGAGTTAAGAAAAGTTAATCTAATCAACCACTACAATATCAAAAAAGAGACAAAAATCAACTATCCGTTCAAATTGGTCGAAGCAAAAAAGGAAATTCAAAACTTAAGTGTAAGTGTGGATGAAAAATGGATAGGCAGAATGAGCGATGAAGAGCCTAAAGGTTTATTCAAAAATGTATGATTATCTTATAATCGGTGGTGGAATTATCGGACTTAGCATGGCAAAAGCTATACATAAAAAAGAAATTTCGGCAAAAATTGCAATTATTGAAAAAGAAAACAAGATAGCATCTCATGCATCAGGAAGAAATAGCGGGGTTTTACATGCGGGGTTTTACTATAATGAAAACTCCTTAAAAGCACAATTTGCAAAAAACGGAAATCAAGAATTGCAAGAGTATTGTGATACACACTCCTTAAAAATCAATAAATGTGGCAAAGTGATAGTAGCTCAAAATAAAAATGAAATAAATGGGCTTGAAGAGTTAAAAAGAAGAGGAGATGCCAATGGGGTTGAACTTTATTGGATAAGCGAAAAAGAGCTTGCAAAAAGATTTCCAAATATAAAAACTACTCAAAAAGCACTATTTTCTCCCACAACGGCAACTATCGATCCAAAAGAACTTTGCATGAACATAGCAAATGAATTGATAAAAAATGATATTTCCATATTAACTTATACGAAATATCTAAAAAGGATTGGCAAATATAGCATTTTAACAACTCAGGGAAAAATTAAGTATAAAAAACTCATAAATTGTGCTGGATTGTATGCTGATAAAATTGCCATGGATTTTGGTTTTGCTAAAAATTACACAATCATACCTTTTAAAGGCATTTATCTAAAAGATAAAAAAAATATTTCCGGATTAAACACCAATATCTATCCGGTTCCAAATCTAAAAAATCCATTTCTTGGAGTTCATTTTACATATGCCATAGATGGTTCGGCAAAGATAGGACCTACTGCTATACCTGCATTTTGGAGAGAAAATTATAAAGGTTTTAAAAAATTTTCTTTGGATGAGATGATAAATATACTTTACAATGAAGCAAGTTTATTTATCTCCAATGCATTTGATTTTAGATCTTTAGCTATAGAGGAAATAAAAAAATATAACAAAAATCATCTGCTCAATTTAGCACAAAGATTGATATCCGATACGAATCTTAAAGGTTATGACGAATGGACTACACCCGGAATAAGAGCTCAACTTTTAAACAAAACCACATCTGAACTTGTGCAAGATTTTACAATAGAGGGAGATGATATATCAATTCATATACTAAATGCTGTCTCTCCGGCTTTAACATCTGCATTTCCCTTTACAAGATGGATTGTAGAAAAATATCTATATTAAAAAAACCATTTCTTCCAAAAAGAGTAATAAAGAGACTACAGATCAAGAGTGATACCTCTTCTGATCTCTTTATAGTCGGAAAACTCTTTTTTGACAATATCCCAAAATCTTTTTGAGTGGTTTTTTTCTTTTATGTGGGATAATTCATGAACAACGATATAATCTATCTCTTTTTGGGTTAATTTTACTCCAAGATAGTTAAAACTCAAAACATTATCAAAACTGCAACTTCCAAGTCTTCTTTTTGCTTTTCTAAATTTTATATCTTTAGGGTAGAGTTTTAATCTTTGGCTAAAGTAGGCTGTTTTTTCGATGTAAATTCTTTTTGCTTCTTTTTTATAAAAATCTTCAATCGCTTTTTTGCAATCTTTTTTACCCCCATATAAAAATACAAATCGATTATCATCAAATAGTATCTTTTCGCCTCTGATTCTATTTTTTTCATATTTTAAAGGATAACTTTTTCCAAGATAATATATCTCTCCCCCATCTTCATATACATTTATCTTGTGATTTGATTCTTCTATTTTGTGAAGAGTTTTATCCACCCAATACGATTTTTTATCCAAAAATTTTTCCGCTTCTATTTTCATATACGGTGAGCTTTTTAGTAAAACTTCTCCGCTCTTTTCAATCTTGAGGTAGATATTTTTCAACCCTTTTTTCAAGATATGCTTATAGTAAAATTCGACACCGTTTTTTTGATATAATACCATGTTGCAATTATAGCGAAAGGTTGCTAATGACAAAGATATTGTTGCTTGAAGATGATGAAGTTTTGAGCGAATCTCTTATAGAATTGCTTGAGAGTGAAAATTTTGATATCACTCATGTAAAAAACGGGCAAGAGGCGATAGATATTACATATGAAAATAGATTTGATATATTTTTATTTGATGTAAATGTACCCTTGATTGACGGTTTTGAACTTTTAAAAAGTTTAAGAGAAAGCGGAGATAAAACTCCGACGATTTTCTTAACGGCACTTGATGATATAGCCTCTTTGGCAAAAGGTTTTGAAGTGGGGGCTGATGATTATATAAAAAAACCTTTCGATTTTGATGAACTTCTTATAAGGATCAAAGCTCTTCTGAAAAAACGGTACAATACTTACCAAAAAGAGATAAATGTCGATAATTTTCGATTTGTTATAGAAAAGGAGGAGTTGTATCTTAAAAATGATTTTATTGCATTGCCTCCTTATGAATTGAAACTAACCCATCTTTTTTTTAAAAATCTTGATAAAACTTTAACAAAAGAGTATATCTCTGAAGAGATAGGCAACGATAAAGAGATAAGTTACGGGTCACTAAGAGTACATATAAATAAACTTCGCAAAATAGGACTTCCCATTACTACCGTCAAAGGCATAGGATACAGACTTGCTCAATCATAAAAAAACTGCATTTTTAAAATTTTTCTTACTATATTTTATAAGTGTTGCTTCTTTGATACTTATTTTAGGTTTTTTCTATTTGGATCAGAGTAAGATACAATTTTTGAAAAAAGAGCACTTTTCACTCATAGAGTATGCCAGAGAGATAAAAACGGGCAAAAACATATCTGACAAAAACGATATTTTTCATTATCAAGTTGTAGAAAAAAACGGCAAAGCCATAGATATAAAAAATTTTAAAGTTGCAAAAGATAAATTTATAAAATATATCCCTACAAAACAAAAAAACTTTTATCTAAAAATCACGAAAACAAAAAAACTTTTTGAAAAAAAATTATTTGATTTGAAGATGAAAATAGTTTTTGTTCAGTTGCTTTTACTCGCACTTTTTGGAACAATAAGCTACTATCTTGCTAAAAATGCGATAAAGCCTCTTGAGGAGAGCATAGATACACTTGATAAATTTATCAAGGATTTAATTCATGATTTAAATACTCCCGTAACGGCAATGAAGCTAAACATTAAACTTTTAGAAAAAAATCCCAATCTTAAAGAGTTAAAAGCTCTTGAGAGATTGAAAAAGAGTATCCATGCTATATCCGAACTTAGAGAAAATCTAACGATACTACTTGAAAAAAAGACATTTTTGATAACAAAAGTAAATATATGCGAAATTATCAAAGATGCTATCTCTTTGCACCAGCCAAATTATCCCGATCTTGCATTTGATATATCCTGTGAAAACTTTTTTGCACAAACCAACCAAAATGCTTTAAAACAGATACTTCACAATCTTATCTCCAATGCTTGTAAATACAACAAAAAAGGCGGTTTTGTCAAAATTTATATAAAAAACCAAACAATATATATCGAAAATAGCGGAACAGGGATAAAGGAGCCTGAAAAAATTTTCGATAGAGAGTATAGCACTCAAAATAGTAGCGGTCTTGGACTTGATATAACAAAAAGGCTTTGTAATGCTATGGGTATAGATATAGATGTAAAATCAAACAAAAATACAACGGTTTTCTCTTTAACGATAAGATAATACAAAAATGCTATTATTTTAAAAAATAAGGGAGCATTATGAAAAAACTATATGTGCTATGTTGTATTATCTTTACAAGTGGGACGATTTTTGCTCAAACTCTAAATTTAAAAGAGTGCATTGATAAAACCCTAAAAAATCATCCCGATATAAAAACATTTATGCTTAAAATAGAACAATCGAAAAAGAGTTACAACTCCGCATATTCTGATAATCTTCCGCAAATAAACCTTCAAGGCGGATACAATATCACTCAAACATATCCTGTAACTGCAAACAACACCTTTAAAACTATTGATGATAACGGTTGGAGTTTGGGGGTGGATTTAAGACAAAAACTTTGGGATTTTTCAAAAACAAAATACAAAGTCGAAGCCTTTAAAAAAGATGAGGATATATCCAAACTATCTTTAAAAGAGGCAAAAGCACTTCTTGCTTTTAAAGTCAAATCTCTATATGAGTCTATGGTTGTGCAAAAAGAGGCCATAGAGGTAAGAAAAAAAGATATAGAAACTAAAAAAGCACTTTATGAACAAGCCAAAGCTCTTGTGAAACAAGGTCTTAAAACAAAAGCCGATGAGAGTAGATTTTTCGCCTCTTTGTATAATGCAAAAAGCTCTATGCAAACGGCAAAATCATTATATAAAAAAGCAAAGGACTCTCTATCTTTATATATGGGAGAGGATATAGACGATGATATAATATTGCAAAGAGATAGTATCAAGAAGGAGTTAAGCCCATCTTTAAGAGACATGGATAGCATTATCAAAAATAACTATCAGATAAAAATAGATGTTAAAAATATAGAAAAAAATAGACTCTTGCACCAATCCTCAAAAGCAGCCAAATATGGTCACATAGATGCTATTGCTTCATACAGTAGAATTGGAGCTTTAAGGGATGATTACAACTCTAAACTTCTTGGAGCTACTTTAAATATACCTCTTTATAGCGGAGGTAGACTTGATGCAGAGGCTCAAAAAGCAAAGATAGCTTATCTGATAGCCAAAGAGAAAAAATCTTCCGAAATATTGAGATTAAAAGATGAGATAGAGGGATTGTTGACTGATATAGAAAGATATGATGCAACAATTCGAGCAAAAAAAGAGGAGCTTTTTTCGGTAAATGAGACAAAGAAAGTGGTCGGAGGTAGATACAAGGTGGGGCTTGCTACCTATACCGAAGTTCTTGATGCCGTCTCTTCTTTTCTTAATGCAAAACTTGCACTGCTTGAAGCATACTACTTAAAAAGTGTAGCGATTGATAGATTGCAATATTTAAAAGGAAAAATCAAATGATAAGCAAAATCGTAAAATATTTAATCATTATAGCCGTTATGGGCATTGGGGGATATCTATTTTACAAAAAAATTTATATCCCAAAAACTACATACACAACCATCACTCCTCAAAAAGGTGATATCAGTGAACAAGTTTTCGGGATAGGAAATGTAGGAGCTAAAAATATATATCTTATAAATGCAGGAGTAAGCTCAAAAATCCTCTCCATACTAACGGATGAGGAGAAATGGGTAAAAAAAGGGGATTTGCTGGTAAGCATGGATGAGGTTGATTTACCAAAACTTTTAGAGCAAGCGAAAATCTCCGTCAAAAAGGCTAAGTTTTCAATAGAAGCTTCACAAAAAAGGCTAAAAGGGTTGATAGTTCAAAAAGATTTGACTCATAAAACATATATTAGATATAAAAGACTTAAAGATCAATCTTTTGTTTCTCAAGCCGAATATGATAAGGTAAAAGCCGATTTTGATGAGATAAATTCTCAAATAGAGCTTGCAAAAGCTGAGATAAGTTTAGCAAAGAGCGAAAAAAAAAGAGCAAAAAAGAGTGTAGAAGCACTTAAGATAAAAATCTCAAAATACAAGATATACTCACCCGTTGACGGATTTGTCATAGCAAAAGAGGCGGAAGTATCTCAAGCCGTACTACCAAATCAAACCATTTTAAAAATAGTTGATCCAAAAACAGTATGGGTAAAAACTTATATAGATGAAAAGATAAGCGGAGATATAAAGGTGGGACAAAAAGCAACTATAGCTTTAAGGTCTCGAAAAGGTAAAAAACTACAAGGATATGTAAAAAGGATTGTTGCTCAAAGTGATGCCGTAACTCTTGAAAGAGAAGTGGATGTGGCTTTTGATAAAGTTCCGATACCATTTTATATAAACGAACAAGCAGAAGTCGTCATATCGACAAAAAAATTCAAAAACCTCATCAAAATCACTGCAAAATTAATTGTTTACAAAGATGATAAAACAGGAGTTTGGATCGAAAAAGATAGTAAAGCTCACTTTAAAAAGATAAAGATTGTTGCAAGGGGAGAAAAGTTTGTGGGAGTATCGGGGGTTAAAAAGAGCGATAAGCTTATCGTAGCAACACCAAAAAATAAACCTCTAAAAGAGGGTATGAGAATCCATCTATGATAAATCTCGCTCAAAAAGATATATCTCATACTCTTGGAAAGTTCATGGTTACAGCTATGGGTGTGGGTATGTTGCTCGGTATAGTGCTTATAATGATAGGTGTATATCGCGGTATGATAGTGGATGCCAAATCTCTGCTTAACGATATAGGGGCTGATCTTTGGGTGGTTCAGCAAGATACTCTCGGACCTTTTGCCGAAAGTTCAAGAATACATGAAGATTTAAAAAATACCATCAAAGCCATAAACGGGATAGATAAAACAGCAGCTATCACTTTTCAAAATATTCAACTTCCTGCTCCTGCAATACCTATAAAAGTTACAGCAGTGGGATATGATCCTTTTGGAGAAATTTTTCCGATAAATCCAAAGAAAGTAGTAGCGGGAAGGGTTTTAAAAAAAGATCATTATGAAATAGTAGCAAGCCAAAAAACAGGACTCAAGCTGCACGATAAAATAAAATTGGGAAGACATGAGTATTCCATAGTGGGTATAACAAAAGAAACTGTAGCATCAGGGGGAGATCCTCTTATATTTTTGAGTTTTAAGGATGCCGGAGAATTACAGTTTTCATACTCAAACAATCGCATAAGAACAGATAGGATAAGAGGACTGAAAACCGGCAATTCTCATCTTGCAAATACTGTGGTAGCTACTATAAAAGCGGGTTACAATATAGATGAGATAGCAGATGAGATAAGGAAATTTCAACACAAAAGTGTATATACTGCCGATCAACAAAAGCATATACTTACCAAAAAAGTTATACAAAATGCTTCAAAACAAATAGGTCTTTTTACGGTTATCCTCGTTGCAGTATCAACTATCATCATAGCACTTATCATTTATACAATGACACTTGAAAAGATGAAAGAGATAACCATTATGAAACTTATAGGTATCCCAAATAGCATAATTATAAAAATGGTAGTTCAAGAGACCATGCTTCTTGGTATCCTTGCTTTTGTATTTGGCAATATATTTGCACATTTGATATATAAGATTTTTCCAAAAAGGATTATTTTGCTTTTTCCTGATGCTTGGAGTCTTTTTATGATTGTCATCATAGCCTCCATACTTGCATCCATTGTGGCTATAAGAAAAGTCATAAAAGCTGATCCTGTTTCGGCGATAGGGGGATAAGATGGGCAAAATAAGCATAAAAGTAGAAAATCTCGTTAAAAAATTCGGCAAAGGTGAAAGTGAGATCACGGTTATCGACGGAGCTAATTTTTCAGTAAACAAAGGAGAGCTTGTGGCTTTGATAGCTCCAAGTGGTGCAGGTAAAACAACTCTTTTGATGATGATAGGATGTGTGGAAGAGCCAACAAGCGGACAGATATATCTGGGCGATGAAAAGGTTTATGATAACAAATGGCTTACAAATGAAACAAGAAAGATAAGAAGAGAAAAGATAGGATTTATATTTCAAGCACACTATCTCATACCATTTTTAAATGTGATAGAAAATGTAACGATTCTTCCCCAAGTAAATAAAAAAAGCAAAAAAGAGGCAAATAAGATAGCTATGGAGCTTTTAAATTATTTCGATATTGGAGACAAGGCTTACTCTATGCCTTCAAAACTCTCAGGCGGACAAAATCAAAGAGTAGCCATAGCAAGAGCTTTGGCAAACAAACCGGAGATCATATTGGCAGATGAGCCGACTGCCGCACTTGATACGACAAGATCGGTAGATGTAGTAAAAATGTTAAAAAAAATTGCCATTGATCAAAATGTTGCCGTTATCATGGTAACCCATGATGAAGCTATGCTTCCGCTTTGCGATAGGATTTTAAAGATAGAGAATAAAAAAGTAGTTTCATCTGTCATCCCCGAAAAAAATATAATATAAGCACCTTTATAAAACTCTATTTCTACCCATTTTTTTAGCTTTATACAATTTTTTATCAGCTTTTTCTACAAAATCGCATAAATTTTCTCCCTTATATTGATAAACTCCGACACTTATAGTGACATGAACTATTCCATCACAAAATTTATACTCTTCGACCAATTTTCTAATCTTCTCCATTTTGCTGATTGCACTCTTTTCATCAGTAGAGGGCATGATTATCAAAAATTCTTCTCCCCCATATCTAACTACAATGTCACTTTTTCTCATATACTCTTTTAATATTTTAGATAACTCTTGAAGAACGGTATCCCCGCAAATATGTCCATATGTGTCGTTTATTTTTTTAAAGAAATCTATATCCGCCATAGCGATTGAGAGAGGTTTTTTATCTTTTTTGGAAGATGACATTTTATCTTTCAATGCTTCATCCATATATTCTCTATTGTAAAGATTTGTTAAGGCATCTCTAACAACTTTTGCTTGCAGATTATGATACTGTATATCTTTTTCGAAGCCGATAGCAAATGGGATTAAAATCTTGTTTAAAAAGATATTTACAAGTTTTTTATCTTTCTCTTGCAGATCATCAAAATAAAACTCGATTCTTCCTATGTTTTTATCATCTTTGGTTAATGTTTTTACAAGACTTGTCTCGTTATCATCTGCTTGTTTGATATCGTCTGTTTTATCCATTACTCCTTTTGAATTGATTAGATAACATAACTCATCTTTTTCATCAATCGTTTTATAAACACATATTTTTTTTAATTTATGTATATATTTATTTATGTTATAAAATAAATTTTTTAGTAATAATTCAAAAGATGATAGCGACATAATATCTTCAAAAAACTTTTTAAGCAAATCTTCCGTTTTGTTTAGCAAAAAGATATCGGACTCTTTTTCATCAAGCATATATAATCCACAATCCAAATCCCTCATCTTTTCAACTATAGGCTCTATCAAAGGTTTTTTGATGATTGAGCCATGTTGAGGAGCTATCAAATAAGGATTTGTCTTCATAATGTTATTTAAGGTATGATTTAAGATAACTTTTGATGGCATATAGTGAACATGAAATAGTTTTAAACTTTCAAAATAGTTCATATCTTTAGCATATAAAGAGAACTCTTCTGTAAGTCCTCCGAAAATATCACTTGAAAAGAGTGTTTTGGTTTGCTTGTCAAATGTACAAAAAGCTCCTGCAAAATGGGCATAAGGAGTAAAGATAAATTCCAACTCTCTTCCGCCCTTTAAACTCAATTTCCAATCATTTTGATCCACAAGCCAAAAAGGTGTTTTCCATTGATAGTGTTTTAGTAAAGTTTCACTTCTCCAGTGGGTAACAAAAACTTTATCTTGTCTTGGCATAAGTTTTTCAAGAGTTGATACACATCCGACGATATCCGGGTCTTGATGGTGTAAAATGATATATTTGATGTCATTAATCGGCATTATGGATGTGATTTTATTTAGAGTAACTGGAAATGTTATCATACTTCCGGGATCTATTAGCACCGACTCGTCTCCATTTTTTATCACATACACATGACATTGAAAAGGATCATTTGGTATCACATATCCTACCCAATAAATATCTTTTGCTATTTCAATAGCTTTTGTAAAATCCATATCTTTCTCCTAAAGATGTTTTTAAATAAATCCTTTTAGAAATGTCTAAAAATAGTGTATTAAAAACTCTAATTGTCCATTATATCACTAATATTCTTTGAAAATTTTTATATAAAAAGGCTATTGCCTAAAAAAAGTCAAAAGATAAAGATTTCATTGACAAGTTTACCTTTAGTGCTATTCGTTTATCATTTTGATTTTTGATATATCAAAATATTGCAATATGTCTTTTTGCATACTGTCCCCCTTTATCAAGACCAATATCAAATATCTTTTTATTCCCACCTCTTATGCTACCTCAAGTAATATATTTCTTTCAAAATGGTTTCTTGTTCTTTTTTAGAAAGTGAAAAAATTTCTCTTTTACTTCTCTTAAAGTTGCCAAACTTATCTCCTTTTAGAATGTAATTTTTAAAGCAAGGGGTATGGGTTAAACACCAACACCCCGTTATACAACCCTATTTTATGCATTGAGAGTAATAAATTCTGTCAAATCCGATTTGAGAATTCTTTCTATTTCAAAGAAATTTTCTTTTTTTGTTTCTGTAAACAGAAATCCAAAAATGGGATATTCTTTATAATCAATTTTCCGTAATTCAAGCG
>Ga0256842_1001050_pt1 | contig 23138 bp, 27 predicted proteins | sample 4559240metaG_FD_185973 | JGI IMG/M metagenome (GOLD analysis project Ga0256842, IMG submission 185973) | Hydrothermal vent microbial communities from Guaymas Basin, Mexico - 4559-240 | ecosystem: Environmental > Aquatic > Marine > Hydrothermal vents | place: Mexico: Guaymas Basin | collected... | reverse complement strand
AAATAAGAAGATTTAAAGGACTAGGTGAATTTAATCCAGATGAGATATATCAGTTTACATTTGGTGATAAAAGAAAGCTTATTCAGGTAGAGTGGCATGAGGATAGTGTGACTATGTTATATGACTTGTTCTCAAAAGCAAGCATGAAGAGAAAGTTGTTAGACGGGCAGCTTTCGAATTAAACAACTAGTTATGGAGGAAGCTTATGAAGGCTATTCATTCTTTAATTTTGATAGTATGTATCAGTTTTGTGGTATTAGTTTGTCAAACTCAGAAAGCTTATTCAGGATGGGGACCATCTCCAACACATAACTGGATCACAGGAACTCCGTATAGTTTACCTGGAACTGGTTTTGACGGTGATAGATTTTTAGATAAACGTAAGAAACTGTTTGAACGTAACGAACCAAACCGTCAAAAGATTCGTGTACGTGAAATAGAGAGACATGATCAGAATAGTCAAGAGGAACAGAATTTGGATCAGAAGGATTCTGGTGACGACCTTAAAACTCTTGCAATTATTTTCGCAATTGTTTGTGGTATATTTATGTTCATCATGAGTCGTACTAGCATTTCAGGACCTAGGCGCTAAATTTCTTGTTTAGTATATAGTGTATGACACTGAATTTGGTTCGTGATCATGAATATATTGAAATCATTGATATTCTTGAACAGTGGTACGCATGAGCTTGTTTAATCTTGTCTAGCCTATACCGAAAAGCAATGAATTTTGACCATGATCACGAACCTATTGAAATTATTCATTTTCGTGATCACGGAACTTTTGAGCTCTAAATTTCCTTGTTTAGCCTATATACGATGACAATAAATGTTTGTTCGTGAGCTTTCTAATATAAAGGAGTGAGCAGTATGCAATTCAACACTGACACTAAAGAGTTATTGTCAAATTCAACACTAAACAACTTCAATTTTGCTACATATTTGGATCCAGATAGCTTTGATTGGAAAACACAATCATGGGTTCTTGCACAATATTGTCACAGATATTTCGATACATGGTGGAATGCTGACAAATACAATTGGAAAGAAGGTTCAGAATATCTTGTCATGTTTTGCTCGAAACACTTCAAACAAGTGGTGGAATTCTGATATGTTCAATTGGAGCACTTCATCTCATTTGCTACCACAGTATTGCTGTGCATTGTTCAGCATATTTTCGTAAATGGTGGAATCCAGACAAATTCCATTGGCATGATTCGTGGACATTAGCACAATATTGTTCAGATCATTTTGATATATGGTGGGATGCAAAAAATTTGACTGGGACGACGCATCTAGTTATCTATGTATATACTGTTCAAAGTACTTTGATAACTGGTGGAATCCTGATAGGTTTAATCCTAGACATTTAATGTATCTCGAAAAATATTGCGCTGACTATAAGGACAAGTGGTTAGGACTAAAGCTGTACTATGACTTATCATTATAAACTAAAAAGGAGACGATTATAATGATTATAAAGTGTCCAGTATGCGATACTCGATACTGTTCAGAACATTTCGATAGATGGTGGAACCGGAAAACGTTTGACTGGAATAATTCATCATTTTTAGCTCAATGTTGTCCAAATCATTTTGACGAATGGTGGGACGAAGACAAGTATAACTGAAAAGATGGTTCGTGGGCATTAGCTAGATATTGCTTTAATTATTTCAGTACATGGTGGAATCCGAACAAATTCAATTGGAAAGATGGTTCGTGGGCATTAGCTAGATATTGTGTTAAGTACTTTGACATATGGTGGAATGCAGACAAATATAATTGGGAACGAGATTCGAATTATTTAGCTCATTATTGTGCAGAATACTTTGACAAATGGTGGGATCTAAATAGGTTTAATATTAAGCACTTAGACACTTTAGAATTATTTTGCTCTGAACATAAAGATAAATGGATTGAATTGAAGTTATATCAGGACTTATCAACATAAAATCGAGCATATGAAATTGTGACACAGTTTTATAGCCTATTATATTCAAACAACATAAACATCTCCATATGCTCGGTTATTCAATGGAGAGATTCTGTTTTAAACCGTTAATAAACAAAAGGAGTCAACTGTTATGTTTAAACTCGTATTACCTTCAGCAACCTTAAAATATGTAACACCGTTATACTTAATAGAAGATTCAGGTCGTATATGTTGGAGATCTGAAGATAAGAAAACTGATGATAGTCAATTTGATTTCGTAAAACGTATTGTTAAACTGGGACATGAATCTGTATTAGAACATAGTCTAATAACTGTTGAACTGAATACTGATAGAGGAGTTTCTCATGAACTTGTTAGACATAGAATAGCTAGCTATTCACAAGAATCAACTAGATATGTGAATTATAATAACAGAGAACTTGAATATATTGTGCCTATTGAGTTCAAGACACTAATCAAAAACATTAGCTTAATTAATAGCTTATTACAAACGGAATCTGTAGAGCATATTACTAGCGCAATTTCTTGTACTAAAGCTGAAGCATCATTTTTGACGGCATTATATGCATGCTCAAAACAGTACAAGAATATGGTAAGTGGTGATACTAAACCACAATTAGCAAGACAAGTACTACCACATGCGTTAAGAACAACTATGGTTGTTTCTGCTAATTGCAGAGAATGGAGACATATGTTCAAATTGAGGTTAATCAATAAAAGAGCACATCCGCATATACGTGCATTATTTAAACTTATATATGATGAATTGTGTATAAATATGGATAAAAAGGTCATTGACACATTGTTTGGTGATATTATTAACAATCAAACAAATCTGAAGGAGTTGTCTTATGAATAAAGAAGACCTACTGGGCATTGTTAGGCAAACACCAGAAATCTGTTTAGCTGATCCGTCGATTACAGACACTTTAAACCTAGACTATAGATTCTTTAGTGATATGTTACCATCACATCGTAACAGAGTATCTGTGACTGTTGTCTTAAGTAAGTACTACGCAGACGAAATTGTTAACTGGTTTGATCGATCTTTAATTCCGTATACGTCAACTACAGTACTATTTTTCACAAAATATTGTAAAAAGTATTTCGATACATGGAGACCAAATACAATCATTCAATTCGACGGATATACTCTTATTCAATGTGCCAAATATTTACCAGATCGATTTGATGAATGGTGGCCATGTGTTGCACCGTATTCTATAGTTACTGTGAAAACAATAGTCAGGTTAATTAATTTGCTTCCTGACAAAGCAACTCATATAGTGAAAAAGTTTGCTAATCATAAGTTTATATATCCGTTTTTGTCATCGATAACACCTAAACAATTAGAACAGATACAGCTGTTAACTGGTTTGATCAAAACTAAAGCTTAACCTTAAAAAGGAGTTGTAATATGAATTTTTCTATGCAGTATGGTAACAAATATTTTGTACGTTATTTAGATAAACCTGCTATTTGCCATCCAGAGGTTGTATCAATATCATTAACGGATAAGTGTAACTTGCACTGTCCTTACTGTTATGCTAATGCATCTGACAATAACGATGCTTATCTATCGTTAAATACTATTGATCATATATTCACTACGTTCTTTAAACAGTTTCCGTATCAAGTTGTACTTGGAGGTGGTGAATCTTGCTATAATCCTGAATTGATAGATATCGTTAAGTATTTTAAACAGCATAATTGTGCAGTATCTATTACAACAAATGGCACTACATTGCTAAAGACACCTGAGCTTCTTGATCTGTGCGATGGAATTTCAATAAGTCTTCACGATAATATTAGGCTAATTAATGATAGCATAAATATGCTTAAGTTATTTAAAGGCCAAAAGAGCGTACAGACATTTAATGTTGATAAATTAAAAGATGCTGATCGTACGTATCCATGGTTAGATTATGTCGTATTGCTCAAATACAGATCTTGTGGCAGAGGACAATATTATAATTATACTCAACAATTAGATCGTAAGCTTCTGAATCAATTTCAACATCCATTGCTAGTATCTAATGACTTTTTACGCACAGAGCATTATCAAGTATCATTCGTTCATATTCATACAGATGGATCAATAGCACCAACTTCATTCGAACAAGGAGAACCTATAGATAAATATGACAATGTGTTATCATTTATGAATGCTAAATCTATTATCGTAACAGACGGTCTGTTTTTTCACAACTTTATTCAATGCAATCATTCCACTTATTTAAGTACAGCATATTCTAATATTTTACCATCAACAGCATATTATGAAGTATTGGATAGATATCCTGAAATAGATCCTGAACGATTAAAAGCAATTGTACTTAAGAATACATCTGGTGGTGTCACAAATTGGGACGCTCCAGCTGACGAATGCAAAAAACAGTTTCTACATGACGATATGTACTTATTATGGTCAGACGAATGGATGGAAGATGCGCATCATGTTATATATTCAAATGTTGGGTTAGAGATAGCCGTTAAACTTCTAAATGACGACGATATTGAGTTCGTTGAACTTGGTAGTATTGAAGTTTAAAAATTATAAAGGGGTTATTGTTATGCATAAACTTGTACCAAGACAATATTATGAATATGGTATATATGCTAATAGAAAAATGTTTCCGTCTTTAGATGACGGACTTATTCCAGTACAACGTAGAATACTATTAGGAGCATATGTCATAGCTAGGAATAGCTATGTTAAAACGACTAAATTGCTAGGGGATGTTATGGGAAAGTGGCATCCCCATACTGAACAAGTTGGTACTGTTCAATGGGCAGTGCAAAATGCATTTTTGGATGGCAATGGTTGGTGGGGATCAAAATTAGGCATAGAACCGCGAAATTGTGCAGCACCAAGATATACTAGTGTGAAGCTAAGCAAATTCACATACGAATTAGCGTTCAAGTATGTTGAACATGTTAAATGGGAACCTGATGAACTAGAACCAGAACCAATTTATCTACCTACTATTATTCCATTTTCGTTGATATGTAAATACGTTCAATCTCTTATGGGTTTTGGTTATAGGACTGTGCAACCAATATTTAAACTCAGTGATTTAATTAAACGTCTGTACGATAAATCACATATTCCAATTCCAACAATAATAGGTGCTGAATGTGTTACTCCAAAAAACGAAGTGCGAAAACTGTTTGAGACTAATAAAGCTGTAAAGATTACGTTCAAACCAAAAGGATTTATAGACAAACGAAATAAGGATATTTATATTGTATCGTGTCCAGAATTTCCGTTTAGACAAATGATCAAGAAGTTTGGTTCGTTATGGAAAAATGCTGAAATTGGGTACGTTGAACTTCCAGTGTCTATTAAGCACAAAAAGCTATTGTCACCTGATGAAACTGTATACTTTAAGTTTTCTCCAGCTAAGAGAAAATCAAGTATATTCGATAAAATGGTTAATGTATTTAACAACATGGAGTTTTCCATTACATTTGTAAATACGTTATATGATATTTCGAAACAGACATGTAACATATATTCGTTAGACGAATATATGGCACGCACATATAACAACTATACAAGCACATGTCAAACAGCTTTAGTAGCTAACATTGTTAAGTATAAACAAATTGTACGTGAATTGGAGATTATAGAAGCTATTCGCCCGCTATTATCTACAATAAAGGTAAATCAAGATACCGATAAAATTATTACATATCTAGCTAATCAAACCAACTATACCTTTGATGAAATTAATGCAGTAATTTCAAAATACGCTATAAAAAGCTTATTGAGAACACGTATTGATAAATCAGAGTACATTTCTAGAATTAAAGATCTTGAGCATAAACAACAGAATTTAGAGCAAGCAATTCAGGATGATGCGAAACAATTGATTATGATGAGATCCTAAAAAAAAGGAGAGGTGACATGGCTATACAGTGCCCAGTATGTGGTAACCAGTTTTGCTCAAAACATTTTGATGACTGGTGGAATCCAGATGATTTCGACTGGATCAACTACTCTGATAAGTTAGTACAACAATGTTCACAGCATTTCGATAAATGGTGGAATTCAAAGAAATTTAACTGGATCACCAGTTCGTGGATGCTACCAGTATATTGTTCACGATTTTTTAACAAATGGTGGAGTCCAAACTTATTTCATTGGGTTACTGGATCCTGGTCGTTAGCACAATATTGTTCACAATACTTTTCAGATTGGTGGAATGCAAATCTGTATAATTGGACTGACGGATCTATGGAACTAGCACATTTTTGTTATAACTACTTCAATGTCTGGTGGAATCCAGAACAGTTCAATTGGAATGCTTCATGGGCGTTAGCAAAGTGCTGTTGGCGATATTTTGACATATGGTGGCATTCGGATAAGTTCAATTGGGAAAGTGCTTCAAGTGAATTGGCACAGTATTGTTATATGCACTTCAATAAATGGTGGGATTCTGAGCTGTTCAATTGGCAGGATGCTTCTTGGGCACTAGCTGAATTTTGTTCAACTCATTTTGATAAATGGTGGAATCCAGAGAAGTTTAATGTACTGCACGCCAATTATCTTGTAAAGTATTGTGGTGACTATAAAGAAAAATGGTTGGACTTCAAACTTTATTACGATCTAAAGGAGTGAGCATATGTTCGACAATACATTATACACGTCTGATTTTAATAGATTTGATGCTGAACAATTTAACTGGGAGAAGAAGTCCGAAGATTTAGCACATTATTATGCTTCTCGTTTCAATGACTGGTGGAATCCTAATAAGTACAATTGGAGAGATGCGTCATGGCGCTAGCTAAATATTGCCATGTATACTTCAACAAATGGTGGGACGAAAATAAATACAACTATAAAAGTGGTTCTTGGGCACTAGTTAAGTATTGCTATAAATACTTCAACAAATGGTGGAATCCAGATAAATACGACTGGTATTTTTCGTCACATTACCTTTGTGTTTATTGTCATGAATACTTCGATAAGTGGTGGGTCCGGATAAATTTAATCCTGGGCGCATTAAATATCTTGAAACCTATTGCAATAAGTCTAAGGAAAAATGGTTGGACTTTAAACTTTATCACACTTCAAAGGAGTGAACAAATGAGAACAGAAGAAGTGATACAAAAACTAAATAACATAGTACAGTATATAAACGACAATTTTCAGTATTTATTCGTAGATATAGATGGGACTTTGCTTAATACACATATAGCAGCATTTGTGTATAAGGATTTGCTTGGCATTCAAACATACGAAGATTGTGTTAACGTATGTTCGTATATTCCAAATGTCGATAAAGATAAGCTACAGATAGTTTTGAAGTATTGCTGTTGGCAATATCCTGAACCTTACGTAGTATATGTTTTGCGTCATGTAAATATTCCAATAATTATTAAAACAAACAGACACATGGAATGTATACCAGAAGACTTGGACGAAAAAGTCCAAAGATTAACAGATAAAAAGATTGAAGGCTTAGTTGTTCAACCAAATATAAGTATGTTTACTAATGACTGTTGCTTGATGGATGATTTTCCTATGGATAGTCCACGTGACATTGATATATGTGTAGTACGTGAATGGAGTCATGTACATGAAAATAATGATCATAATTTAATGCCACTAATCGCATAATGGAGGAGATTATGAAATGTCCAATATGTCAGATAAACTTCTGCTCGGAACATTTTGATGTCTGGTGGAATCCGAATACCTTTGATTGGGAAACCAATTCTTTTGCATTAGCAACGTATTGTGCTGATCAATTCGACAAATGGTGGAACTCTAACAAATTCAATTGGAAACTTGCTTCAGAGTCATTAGCTGCATATTGTCATGATTATTTCGATAAATGGTGGGACGAAGAAAAATATAACTGGAAAGTCGGATCTCGATTTTTAGCACAATATTGTTATCCATATTTTGACATATGGTGGAATTCAGAAAAGTTCAATTGGAATAATGCTTCAAGTGAATTAGCTGCATATTGCTACGAATATTTTAATACATGGTGGGATAAAGATAAATTCAACTGGGAAGATGGTTCATGGGCGTTAGCTGAATATTGTCATAACCAGTTCGATACATGGTGGGATAAAGATAAATTCAACTGGAGCACATCTTGGAGACTAGCACAGTGTTGCTCTGATTATTTTGACATATGGTGGAATCCAGATAAATACAGCTGGGAAGCAGGATCTGATGTCTTGGCCAAGTATTGTTCACAGCACTTTGATAAATGGTGGAATGAAACTAAATTTAATTGGGGAGAAGGATCTAGAGAACTAGCTAAGTATTGTTCTAAGTACTTTGATAAATGGTGGAACCCAGAACGGTACAATTGGTACGATGATTCGTGGATTCTTGCTAAGTATTGTACAATACATTTCAATAAATGGTGGGATGCTGAAAAATTCAACTGGGAGTATTCTTATACGTTGGCTAAATATTGTTATATGCACTTTGACAAATGGTGGAATTCAGAAAAATATAGCGTTAAATATATCACACATCTCGAACAATATTGTAGTAAGTACAAAGAAAAATGGATTGAGTTGAAGGTATATGCTAGCTTGACAACGTAACAGGAGTATATTATGACTCATATATGTCCGATGTGTGGTGAACATTTTTGTTCCGAGCACTTTGACAAATGGTGGAATCCGAATACGTTTGACTGGCGATTTTCCTGGATGCTAGCCAAGTATTGTTCACAGCACTTTGATAAATGGTGGGACGAAACTAAGTATAATTGGCAAACAGACTCATGGGCATTGGCACAACATTGTACAGAATACTTTGACAAATGGTGGAATCCGGACAGATTCGTGTGGTCTGATATCTCTATGTTCGCGTTAGTTCAGTGTTGCTCTGATTATTTTGACATATGGTGGAATAAAGATAAATTCAACTGGAAAGGCAATTCTTGGATGCTAGCTAAGTATTGTCATAAACATTTTAACATATGGTGGAATGCGGACAAATATGATTGGCATTCATCAGGAGCGTTGTGCAATTTTTGTTCCGAGCACTTTGACAAATGGTGGAATGAAAATAAATTTAATTGGGCAAGTGCTTCTGATGATCTTTGCAAATATTGTCATGAATATTTTGACTTGTGGTGGAATCCTGAACGATTCAATTGGGCAATCGCTTCATCATTTTTGTGTAGATATTGTCATGATTATTTCGACAAATGGTGGAACCCAGAACGATTCAATTGGGAGAGTGATTCATGGGCATTAGCACAATATTGTCATGATTATTTCGACAAATGGTGGAACCCAGAACGATTCAATTCTTTTCATCTGAAAGAGCTTGAAGATTATTGTGCAGACTATAAAGATAGATGGATTGAGTTGAAGCTGTATCAGGATTTATCATCTTAAAATTGAATATCGTATATAGTCTCTATATGTCTGATCATTTCAATGGAAAGACTAAAATTTGAAATATTAACTTTAGAAACGTAAAAGGAGAGTTAGCTATGATGGTTAATTGGTTACTTACACGGAGATGTAATTTAGCATGTAATTTGTGCAAAATTAGAAAAAAATCAATTAATCAGAATCAAGAACTAGCACCAGGTACAATAAAATCAATTGCATTATATTTGCAATCAAGTAAAGTAACTACTAAATTTGGTGATCCGTTCTTTATATTATATGGAGGTGAACCATTTATTCGAGATGATATTGAAGAAATCTTATCAATATTTCAGGATATTGCACCAGATTCATTTACGATATATCATAATGGCACTATGATAGATAAAGTTATTAGTATAGCAAAAAACTTAAAGCTGAAACGGTTAACATCTTCTATTGATGTTGCTGATTACGATAAATCTAGAAATATAAGGAGTAACAACGGTATTAAGCTATTGACAATGGCACAGGGCAAAGCATATGTAGAGGATGCAGTAGCTACTATTACATTAGACGGTAAATCTGACATGACTAAACTAATTCCATTAGTTGAAGAATTGACACGTTTAAATATAACAGCTAATATTACAACGTTTGATCCTCCTGGTGGAAAATGGTATGACTTTTCTATCAAGGACAATATTAAGCAATATGTAGTATATAAAGAAGATGTCAAAGATATATTTGATGAGCTACACGACAGATCCGACTTGAAGATTTTGCGTCGTGATTTGCTAAAAGTAATTCCAGAATTATTGCCTAGAAATTATAGATGTAATAATCCATTGAATGCTATTACAATTGATTATGATGGGTCCATTAGACTATGTTTACGTATAGGTAAAACGCTAACATCATATTGTGATTTACTAAACGATAATATTACTCTTGATGATTTAACAGCTGATGCTAAAAAGATTCAGAATTTGGTATGTAATGGTTGTGTATGGACATGCATCATGATGGCTGAAATAACGAGGAGTGAACCATGATTTTATCAACAATCATTTGTCCGGTATGTGAGAGCTTTTATTGCTCCGAGCATTTCGACAAATGGTGGGACGAAAACAAGTTTGATTGGACTGATGGGTCGTGGGCGTTAGCACAGTATTGTCATGAACATTTCGATAAATGGTGGAACCCAGAACGATATAATTGGCTTAGAGCATCTAGAGCACTAGCTAGTTTCTGTTCACAGCACTTTGACAAGTGGTGGGACGAAACTAAGTATAACTGGAAAGCTCATTCGTGGGCACTAGCACTATCATGCAGCACTTATTTCGATAAATGGTGGAATCCAAATCGGTATAACTGGACAGATGCTTCTTGGGCACTTGCTCAGTATTGTCATATGTACTTTGACAAGTGGTGGGACGAAAATAAATTTAGCTGGAGAATTGATGCATGGGCTTTAGCAAAATTTTGTTCTAAACATTTCGATAAATGGTGGAATGTGCATAAGTATCCTGTTGAGCATGTCAAGTACCTTGAAATATATTGTAGTGAGTACAAGAATAAGTGGCAGATGTTGAAGCTATATGCAAACTTATTATGAAACAAAAGGAGTGAACGTATGTCACTAATATGTCCAATATGCAATACTTTCGCATGTTCGAAACATTTCGACGAATGGTGGGATGAGAACAAGTCTGATTGGCCATCAGGTTCTGCGTTAGCACAGTATTGTCATGAACATTTCGATAAATGGTGGAACCCAGAACGATACGATTGGAGAAATTATTCAGACGTGCTATGCAAGTATTGTTCACAACATTTCGACAAATGGTGGGACGAAAATAAGTTTAATTGGATATGGGATTCATGGGCATTAGCTAGATACTGCTATATGCATTTCGACAAATGGTGGAATTCAGAAAAGTTCAATTGGAAAGATTCACCGAAACTTGCTGAATATTGTCATATGCATTTCGACAAATGGTGGAATGCTAAAAAATTCGATTGGAGTAATGGACTTAGATACTTAGCTCAATACTGTATGCCACATGCAGAAAAATGGTTTAATAATAAACGAATTAGCTCTCGTGAACTAGCTATCATTATGCAGCATTGTCCGGACGAGTATAAGCATATAGTGAAGCTATATTCGGGATTAGTCCTTTAGAATATAAAGGAGCGATTTATGATCACATGTCCAATCTGTGGAACAACATTTTGCGCGTTGCATTTTGGTGATTGGTGGAATGCTGAAAAATTCGATTGGCAAAAAGATTCATGGGCTATTGCGTACTATTGTCATATGCATTTTCATAAATGGTGGAATCCTAACAAGTTCAATTGGAGTGCTTCATGGACGCTAGCACAGAATTGTTATAAATATTTCGACAAATGGTGGAATCCTAACAAGTTCAATTGGGTTAGTGGCTCATCATTTTTAGCTCAATATTGCTACGAATATTTTAATACATGGTGGGATTCTAATAAATTCAACTGGAAAGATTCATCGAAACTTGCACATTACTGTCACATGTTCTTTGATATATGGTGGGATGGAGACAAATACAACTGGTATACTGGGTCGTGGGCGTTAGCACAGTATTGTCATGAACATTTTGACAAATGGTGGGATGAGAACAAGTTTGATTGGACTGATGGGTCGTGGGCGTTAGCACAGTATTGTCATGAACATTTCGATAAATGGTGGAACCCAGAATTGTTTAATCCTCGATACATAGCCTATCTTGAATCTTATTGTGGCAAGTATAAAGATAAATGGTCAATACTGAAATTATACGTGGAACTATTAGAGTGAAAAGGAGCAGTACTATGTCAGTCATATGTCCAGTATGCAACAAATTTGTGTGTGCAAAACACTTTGACATATGGTGGAATGCTGAAAAATTCGATTGGCAAAAAGATTCATGGGCATTAGCGCGCTATTGTCATATGCACTTTCATAAATGGTTTGATCCAAATCGGTATAACTGGACAGATGCTTCCTGGGCACTTGCTAAATACTGTTCAGATTATTTCGATAAATGGTGGAATCCAGAACGGTACAACTGGGACGATGCTTCTTGGGCACTTGCTCAGTATTGTCATATGTACTTTGACAAGTGGTGGGACGAAAATAAATTTAGCTGGAATTGTGCACAGATATTAGCAATATACTGTTCAGATTATTTCGATAAATGGTGGAATGAAAATAAGTTTGACTGGACTCTTCATTCTGGTGAAATAGCACGCTATTGTCATATGCATTTTCATAAATGGTGGCATTCTGATCGATTTAATTGGAAGTTTCATTCTGACGAAATAGCACGCTATTGTCATATGCATTTTCATAAATGGTGGAATCCTAACAAATTTAATTGGGCATGGGATTCACGAGCACTAGCTAAATACTGTTCTAAATACTTTGATGTATGGTGGGACAAAACCAAGTTCAACTGGAAAGATGATTCATGGGCGTTAGCACAGTATTGCTCGCAATACTTTGATGTGTGGTGGCATCCGCAGTTGTTTAATTGGAAAAAAGGTCTAGAACATTTAGCTAAGTATTGTATGATGCATGTAGACAAATGGTTCATTTGTAGAAATTTCAACTTCTTTGAAATAGATCTTATTAAACGATGTTGTCCGGAAGAGTATAGACATAAACTATCGGACTTGGGATTGTATACTATATTATCAACATAAAATTGAGCATATGGATGTCGTATATAGACTCTATAGTCTATTATATTCAAAACATCATAAACATTGCATATGCTCGATTATTCAATGGAGAGATTGGTTTTAAACCATTAAAAGGGAGGTTAAGATGACTGTGCAAACTATTATTGAAGAATTACGGAGTACTAATTCAAGAAACAAGAAGTTGCAGATATTGCAAAAACATGCTAACAATCCAATTTTACATGATATTCTGTATAGGACATATCATCCTCATAAAATGTTTAACTTATCAAAGGTTAAAATTGATACTGTTGGTACAAAAACAATTGAAGATACATATGACGATTGGAAGCTTATCTTGGATAGGCTTGAACAACGAGTTATTACAGGTAATAATGCTAGACGAACTGTCAAAAGTTTTTTAGAACAATGTAATAAGTTCACACAAAACATATATATTAATATGTTAAAGAAGAAAATTGATAGGTTAGGTGTGAACGTTAAGACATTAAACAAATGCGGATTTAATATACCGGAATCAATAGTTCAATTAGCCGAAAGCCTTGATGTTAAAAGACTTGATAAATACGAAAAAGTATACTATATTACTAACAAATTGAATGGTATCAGATGTGTTTACATTCGAAATGAGGATAGATTACTAAGTAGACGCGGTAAAGCTATTGTAGGATTTGACCATATTCTAAAAGAGTGCAGGCGGATAGCAAAAGAATACGATTTAGCATTAATTGATGGTGAACTGTATAATGACAACCTTACATTTGAACATATTCAGTCCATAGTTAGAACAATAAAGAATACGAATTCAGAAACTAAGCAGCTGTTACAGTTTCGTATATTTGCATTAGATGCTAATCATATTCGTAATACATCTGATATGATTAAATTGCTAGAACTTATTAAAGATGAACACGATAAAAATACGTATCAGTTTGTTAATCCATTGCATAGTAGAAAAATGGAGCTCACATTAGATGACGTAGTTTCTCATTATCTTAATGTTGCACCTAAATATGAGGGCATAATGCTCAGACATCCTCGACTGCATTACACGTATAAGCGTAGTCAAGAATTGATTAAAGTAAAGTATTTTACTATGTTGGATATTGCTCATGACGATGAGATACTAAATCAACTCAGCGATAATATAAGACGAAAGCTGATAAATTTCATTAAGACATTTACGTTTCAACTTGACGACTATATCATAGTCGATATGCTTGAAGGACAAGGAGAATTCAAAGGCACATTGGGAGCTATAGTGGCTGAGCATAAGCTGACACATCATAAGATTAAAGTTGGTTCAGGATTTACAAAGGAGCAACGAAAGGACATGTGGTGTAATAGAGATAGATATATTGGTAAAGAAATTATTGTAAAATTTCAGGACTATACGTCCTATAAAAATTTATCTTTTCCTGTATTTGTCAGTGTTAAAATGCTTTAAAACCAAAAAGGAGTGCGTATGCAAATATTTACGCATAAAATGACTAAGACAAAAAGCAATGGTGTAGTCATAATTAAGTATCGACCACAATGTGATGTTTATGTAGACTCATTTAATTTGACAAATGGTAAAGTTGAACGAAAGCGTATATTAGAGTATTCTATTCATAAAAATATTAAAATGTATTGTATACAACATTCTATGTTTAAGACATTTTGGGCATCATCTGATCATTCGTTAATAGTATTTGATAATTCATTGAACAAATACACTCCTGCATCTCCAGTAGAAATTATTAAGGATCGACATAGATATAAGCTAGTTAAGTATCATAATGGCGAGATAATACTAATACCTGCTATAGAGTGTAATATTGCATTTGAACCACTTATGACGGAAGGATATGACTTGACAGTTGAAGATAACTATACATTCTTAACTGCTGATGGTGTTGTAGTTCAAGATACCGTAGCTTTATATAATATACAGAACGATATTGGTAAAATATCTAACTTGCGAGTAGAGTATAGTCTAATTGATCCTAATTTTAAACCATTTACATTAGATCATGAGTTCGTATTAGCCATATATCAATTGACACAGCATGAAAAGGGCAGAAAGCTTATTAGTAAAATTACAGGTGTTACTATTGATAGACCAGTAGACAAAAAGGCGTTAGATACATTAATGATGACATTAGCTGTTAATAAACCAACAAATGAATGCATTAAAATATATCGTCAGTTGAGCGAGCTAGTCATATATGCAAATGCTACATTATCATTAGAAGACTTTGATTTTCCATTCACTGAAGAAGAGAAACAGTTACTAGACGGATTAGACACTAAACCAACAGAAGAACAGGTAGCTATTGCTCAACAATTAACAGAAAAATACGGTAAAATGAATAAGCACTTGAGCGATATTATAGAATCGGGAAGTAGAGGTAAATGGGTCCAAATACAGCAGATATCCGTTGCAAAAGGAGTTACAGTTGACGCTAGAAATGAAGTTGTTGGTTTTATCAAATCTAGCTACTTAAAAGGATTGTCTCAAGAAGAACAATTGATAGCTGTTCATGGTACTAGAAAAGGATTACTTGATACTGCTACTAAAACCGCTGATTCTGGATATTTGACACGTCAATTGGTATATGCTCTAGTAGATAGACAAATCGATTTATCTACATCATCCTGTAATACACCATATACATTACGTGTTGATATTGATAGTTATAAACTTGCAAACGCGTTTAGGTTAAGAGTCATAAAGACTCCACAGGGTGATAAGGTGATAACAGATCCAAAAACTATAATCGGTCAGACTATAGAAGTATATTCTCCTTTAGGTTGCTTGAATGATCATTATTGTCTAAAATGTTGTGGTGGTTTAGCTAAGTTTCTAAATTCAAAATACATAGGAGTTATAGCTGCTCAGTCAATAGGTGAACGAACTACTCAATTAGTTCTTAGATCATTTCACATATCAGGAACTGCAGAAAAACTTGATAGCGATAAGGCTGCACATGATATGATAACTGATTTGAAATCATTACAGCAACTATTACAACATAAGGATGATACGGATCAATTACAACTATTAGAAATATTACGTAACACATTTGTTAAAACATACGGAATACAGCATTTATGGATCGAAATACTAGTAGACAGTTTATACAGAGATGTAAATATGAAACCGTCCCGATTATATGGTGAAGGGTCAAAAGTGTCATTACGCGATATACCAGCTAAAAACTGGTTAAACGGGCTAGTATTTGGCTGGAGTAAGCAAAGACTAAAAGATGGTATGTTACAAGGTTTTGAAATAGAAGATTTGTCACCTTTTGCAGAGTTAGTATTTCTTTAAATCTCTAACAAAAGGAGTGTGTATGGATTATACACAAATTGAACCAACTGACTTTATTAAAGTCAATTTACTTGAATTTGAACTATCCCATTTAATTGATATGATGCAATACATTGTTGATAGATATTGTGATAGATTACATTTACATCCTGAAAAAATTACAATTAATAGAGGTCGAACATTAAAACTTATAGCTGATACGTGTTCAACGTTGTATGAACAAATGGTAGTTGATGACGACATAATGAAAGAAATAAAGCAGTCTCCTACTAAATCTACTGTTATTGGTGAAGACACTATAGTGAAATATGAAGACAGACTGAAGCAACTTATCACTAGGACTCTTTCAGTCACATATAATGTAACACATCAATTTACTCCTCAAATTCAAGTTTACGACGATGATATATCAGTACGAAAGGGACTTGTTCGATATAACAACTTTGTGTGGTCATTATCTGGTACATATAAATCTAGTAATATGTTACTGTTAATAGCTGCTATCATGAACAGTATGGTTGATGCGCTAACTGAACTGACTGATATTACTCCTCATTGTGATTATCCTGAAATAGCAGAGTATCTCAAAGAGGGTGAACTTACTAAAATATATACCGAAGCCGAACTAAACGAAATGAATCCATATTTCGTTGCTGCTATGCAAAATGTCAGTGATAAGATTATTATGTACGATAATGAATTTGCTACATGGGCAGGTGCGTACGGAAGGTCTGTAGGTTCTAAACGAGTAGCACAAGGTGTGTTCAATATTTTGGCGGATCATGCTAGATGGGTCTGCAATATCTTTATTCCTAGAAGTTGCAGAAGTTTGGCGGATGAATTGGTGAGTATTTGGAGAGTTGCTTTGGAGGGCGAAACTGATTTGTGGAAGAAACGATTAAGGTTAATCGAGCACTTAATAAATCCAATTGTTGACCAATTGGTAACGATATCATTGCCAATAGTTTCGTCGAAAGACAAACTGAAGACTGTTACTAATATAAACTTGCTAGAGCATTGGTATCAAACTGGTTTGTTTATACATAATACAGTTTCTAATCCATTAGGTATGGCAGCATTACGAACACGAACTACGCTAAAAGGTAGTGGGGGTTTTAAAGAACTACCATTTGACTTGAGACTAGTAGACACAAAATTAATAGACTTAGATTTGTGCCCAATTGATACTGGTGACAGAGAAAATGCTGGAGCTGTACATTACTATACAGATACTACATTATATGAGGCTATATATGATTCTCCGTATACGAATCTCTTAATTAGTGCTGGTTTATCGTTAAGAAGACCAATAGATGTGGACAAGTTAAAAACTTATATAGATGAGCCTACAAGGTTAGTGCTAAAGCACATTAACGAGATTTTTTATCATAAGAATGAAATTGAAAAAATGGCTGAGTATATAGACCATTTAATCAAAGATGGTCAGTATTATCAACTCTTAAAACAAAAGGAGTAGTTATATGTCTTACACTATCCAACAATTAGGTGATACGTTAGACTATAATCATTACTCAGAGTTTGTTAAATTATTTAATCAAGATCAGCAACTATGCCTGAACTATTGTGCTCGTATCTTGACGAACATTGTTAGTATTGCAAGTGAAGAGCTGCGTATGTCAGTATATCCATTCTTAACATGTGCACTAGCATTAGTTGTATGTGGAACAAAAGATCCAGTTGAGCTGGAAAGAGTAATGGTCAGACAGTTAAACAATGTGCTTAACACTGCAGGTCTTAAGTACATTTATACAACGTTATCAGACTGTATATATACAGCAGCATGTATTGTACCAGATTCAAAAGAGCAATAAACAAAAAGGACTAGCATCAATCGTTAGTCCTGATTAGTGAACATATGCTTCACTAATCCGTTTTATCCGTTCCGACACAAGTCGGTTCAGCCCAAATTCTGGACTTAACGGATTATAGTTTCTAATCTTAATAGGATTCGTTAAGCTTTGCATGACAAATGATAGATGTTTGCGAATAAATGATGTTATATTAGAGTATGCTTTTTGTGCAATATTCCATGCCGCATTTATATCGGCATGGAATGACTTTTTCATTTTTCGGACTCTAATAATTCCTTTAACACGTTTAGCTGTGAGAGTATGATCAAGACAACAGGTTTGACTGGTGTATGATTCTTCTTGTTTGGTTACTCTGATACCAAACAGTTTAGCTTTATTTTCAAGCTGACGAATAAAATGCCCAAATGGAATCTGACGAAATGACCGATTAAATTTACCTTTCGATTTAGATTGATAAATGCTGCAAATATCACCAACTATAATAGTGCCGATGTTATGTTGTTGACATAGACTGATTAGCTGATTGACTACGTAGTTATTGAAACGTCGGGTTATGCGTTTTTGATATAAGTACAGATGTCGTGTATGTTGGTCATTCGACTGTAACTTAGCAGCTGTCTTAGAGCACCAGTAGAAAAAGCTTGATAACGGTTTGCCACTAATCACTAAACTTGGTAGCACGTTACTTGCGATTGATGCAAAGTTCTTATAGCCTAAGTCAATACTAACAAAATTGCTTTTGTCAAGATTGGTCACTACTTCATACTGAGTTTCATACGTTAAGTTGACTATAATACCTACATCCCTAATCCATGTGATTTTAATATCTGGAGCTACTTTAGTATCGCCATCTTGAGCTAAATGACGTGGAACAAAATCTTTTGGAATTCTAATATCGAAAGATGTTCTAAATTTTCCTCGTTGGCTTCCAAGTTTAATAGTTAATTTATTTGACTTCTTCAAACGTATAAACGAATAATTAAACCATCCTATTGAAAATGTATAATAATTACGTTTTGTCAATGCCCGTGGAAATGGTAAACTGGCTTTCTGTTTTTTAGTTCTCAATGCTATAACTGACTTAACTTCACGTGCTACTTTATGACAAATACTTTCAGTGAATACTCCACCTATACTCTGCTTAACTGACAATCCATGTTGTATATAGTCCTGAATAACAGAATCTGTTTTGCTAAAACATAACGATCCGGTGAATAATTTTGGCAGTTGATACGGATTACTGGTGACATAACACGTTCCATAAGTAGCTTCTTCCCATCTTGCGATTAATCTAAGCACGTTTTCAAGATGCATCAAGTATTGTACAAACTTTGTGACTTTGCGATATGTTCGTCGATTTTTAACAAATATAGGTAACGTTCTAACTTCTTTTTTGACCATACTCATGCTGAATCTCCTGTTCTAACTGTTTTAGTTTACGTTTATAAGCTCGACTTCCGTATATTTTAGAAGACAAGTAATGTACAAACGAAATAAGTTCTTCCGCTATGTCAGTCATTTGCCATTGTTCGATTGGTTTATCGTCTTCAATGACTATGTCAATAGTGATACCTAGTTGCTCGAATAACAATTCAAAGAAATCATATGCTAAGCGTGATAAACGGTCTTTCGAATATATGACCAATACATCGAAATCTGACTTTAATGCATGTTTTAAAAGCTGTTGCAATCCAGTTCGTCTAAAGTTGAACGAGGACGCAGTATCTGTAATAATCTTAGTTACTGTATAGGTCTTACTAGCTGCGTACTGTTTTAGTACTTGTAGTTGATTATCAAGATGCTCTTTTGCTGGTTGAGATATTCGGGCATATAAACATGCTCGATTCTTGTGAGACTGTTCAGGTTCTGTTAAATTTAACTGTTGTAGAAGTTTAGCGATATCGTCATCTGTCCATCTTAATCTTCCAGTGGGCAGTTTCTTGGGTGAAACGAAGCCCAATTTTACGTAACCGTATAGTGTAGTGGGATGCATATTAAGAAGTTTAGCTACTTGATTTGTAGTATAGAATTTCTGATATTGCATAATGATGAATCCTTTTTAATGTGTTCATCATTAAAAGCATAAATTAAACTTATGTCTAACAAGGAGGTTTCACTTATGCTAGAAGAACAATTTTTAGAAGCACTTGAAAACGAAGACTATAATGCTTTAGTAAAGATTGCAGATCAAGATAGAAGTATGATTGCTGACTATTGTTTCATAGCACTACAGCAAATTATACAGTTATCATCACAATTACCTGTAGCGGAACATCTTATTCTTGCCACGAAATTAATAGATATAACTATATTGGATGGAAATGATAACTATGATGCTCTTAAAGAGAGAATTGATGCTCTATTTGAAGAACTGGGTGATAGTCGTGCAATTCTCAATTTCGCGTTGATTGTTATTAGTACAGCACAACAACTAAAATATGCTTATCAGCAAGAGGCTATTGTCGTACCTTTTTCTTTAAACTGATCAACAAAAAACAAAAGGAGGTGCATATTGAAATCCTTAACGTTGAAATACGTACCATTTTTCAAACATAATGATCTAACTAGGATGCAGATGGCATCCAGTCACATACGTCAAGCTATTACACTGACAGAACCAGAGCTGCCATTTGTCTTGTCACAGGACAATCCTGAAATCGGACCTCCATTTTTCTATGAAGTTGATCGAATTATAAAAGTATATCCAGATTGTGTATTAGTTGAAGCTGATGGCAAATTTGATTTAATTTACTTAAAGAATTTACTATTTCACTCTTATTTACCGTATACGTTCCATGAAAACAGCATTATTAAAGCTATAAACGTGTATTGGGACGGAACTGTAATGTTGGGCAGAAACTTGTTGACACTAGTAATGATATATAATGGGTATAATTTTCAGGATGCTATAGTTATATCGGAATCAGCAGCATTAAAGATGACTCATTTTGGATACGAAATTGAAAAAATTCCTGTGACAAGACACAGCTTATTTACACCAGTCACAAATAAGCTGCGAGACAATATTCCTATATTTAATTTGAGTTCAGTTCATAAAGGTGAACCATACTTGATCGAATTTCAGTCTCCATTTGCAAAGAAAGAATACATAGCGGACAGAGACTATATATTGCTGTGGAAGTTTCCTAATCATCAAACGTTATCGTATTCGTATAATATGTTCTTACACTACTACTTTAACAAGGTATATGACATTGTACCGTTTATTAATCATGTTAAACGTAAGTATGGTGAAGATAAGCTTGGTCTCGGGTTAAAAACATTCAAACCATTTACTGAACATTATATTGAACTAACTAAAATATATACAGCAAAAACTGTATCTGGTGACAAGTTTGCTAATAGACATGGTAATAAAGGCCTTGTTAAAGTGCTTCCAGATGAGAAACTGCCTATGACTCCATATGGTAGAGCTGAAGTTATTATTAATCCATTATGCATTCCATCAAGAATGAACTTGGGACAACTGTTCGAAATTCACTTAACTAAGTTAATATACGATGCTAGACACCATGAGAATCCTGAATACTACGAAAAGTTGAAATCAATTATTAAGCTGGATGAAGAAACTAATACTTGTTACGACACAATAGATTGGCCTACTATGAAAGAAATATTTTACGAAATTGGAAGCAGACCAACTATTGTAGTTTATGATCCAATAGCGAATATGGAAAAAGAGGCTACTGTTGGATGGTGTTATTGGATGAAATTGCATCACTTACTAGAAACGAAATTCAGAATTTACAATCAATTTGAAGAATACAAGACCTTTCCGTATGACGAAGCTGTTAACAAAGGGCAACGATTCGGAGAAATGGAGACATGGGCGTTATTGGCATATGGTGAGGATAAGTTACTGAAGACTTTATTTACCGAGTATTACATAGATAAAGCACAGTTAGCAGAAGGATCAGGACAAATGACATCGGCTACATTAAAGTTTAGAAGTTTAATGAAGGCCTTAGGTATTGATATTGAGAAAGCATATCAACATTATTTGTCTCAACAATCAGACACGTAAACTAAAAAGGAGGTACGTTATGCAAGTTATTGCAGGTTCAAATGTTATAGACATATCTGAGTTACATCGCAAGTTAGCTTCTGCTGAAGGGATTCTTGTTTGGTACGATGACACTGACGGAAAAGTACGTATTGTTAAGTATTGCAGAGACACTGGACGTTGCTATTGTTCAACGTGCTGGTTTGACGATAGAGAAGATTAACGTCACGTGATGTTAGAATCATATTTGACTGTCTTGACGATTTAATTAACTTTATTAACGATAATGTATCGTCTTCGACACAACAATTTCACTGGTTCGATGACGAGTACGATTTTATACGGTGGTATTCGGATACGCTCAAAAATCGTTAGGGAGTATCGTATGCATATCATTAAGGAATTCACTGGTCCGTATCGATTTTTATCAAACTTTTATAAATGCATCATCGACTATGAAGGCTTAATATATCCCTCGGTGGAGCATGCATACCAAGCAGCTAAAACGCTGGACTTTAGTGAACGTATTAGAATCAGAGATGCTAAAACTCCTGGACAAGCTAAACGTCTTGGTCGTACTGTTAAATTGCGACCAGATTGGGATGACATCAAAGTTGATGTCATGCGTGTTCTACTTCGACTGAAATTTAGTCATCCTGAACTTCGACAAAAACTACTAGACACTGGGCATGTGTATCTCCAGGAAGGTAACTATTGGCACGATACATTTTGGGGAGTTGATTTGCGAACTGGTCAAGGTCAAAATATGCTCGGCAAGTTATTGATGGAGCTTAGGTCTGAGTTGAACAACGTTAACTGGGCGAGCTTTATCGGCTCGCCGTAACTCAAAAAGGAGCGAGCTATGAAGTTTGTGTTAAATAGTTTACGTATTAATTATTACAGAAAAATTGATACATTTGAATTATCAGATGTTCA
>Ga0256842_1001049_pt1 | contig 23144 bp, 17 predicted proteins | sample 4559240metaG_FD_185973 | JGI IMG/M metagenome (GOLD analysis project Ga0256842, IMG submission 185973) | Hydrothermal vent microbial communities from Guaymas Basin, Mexico - 4559-240 | ecosystem: Environmental > Aquatic > Marine > Hydrothermal vents | place: Mexico: Guaymas Basin | collected... | reverse complement strand
TTTTTGGAATAGCTTTGCATCTGCTCGTAAGGATATAGTTTTGATAGTTTGTGGTTCGGCAGCCTCGTGGATGATTAACAAAATAATTAATAATCATGGTGGGCTACATAATAGAGTTACTCGTAGAATAAAGCTTGAGCCTTTTACCCTTGGCGAGTGCAAGGATTTTTTGCTAGCAAAAAATATTAAAGCCGATAATTACCATATTGCGCGTTTATTCCTTGCTTTTGGAGGTATTCCTTTCTATTGGGATGAGGTAGAAAAGGGGCTTAGTGCGGATCAAAATATTCAGAATATATGCTTTTCGCCAAATGGTTTATTGCGCTCAGAATTTGATAATTTGTTTCCCTCACTATTCTCCAATTCCGACAAACATTTATTAATAGTAAAAGCCTTGGCAACAAAAGCCAAAGGATTGCGTCGTGACGAAATTATAAAACTCACGGGCCTTGCAAATGCAGGAAGTACCACAAGAATACTTACCGAACTTGAGCAAAGTGGATTCATAAGGAAGTATAATACCTTTGGCAAAAAGGAGAGGTTTAGCCTTTTCCAGTTGGTGGATTTTTATACATTATTCTATCTTAAATATATTAAGAAATCACCAAAAAATACCGATAACTATTGGGTTAATTCCTTCGACTCTCCAAAGTTTAGAGCGTGGAGTGGTTATGCTTTTGAGCTGCTTAGCTTGGTGCATATAAAGCAGATTAAAATAGCTTTAGGAATATCAGGAATTGAAAGCACCGCCTTCTCATGGCGAAGCAAAAATGCTGAAAATGGTGTGCAAATTGACCTTGTTATTGACCGTAAGGATCAAGTGATAAATCTTTGCGAGATGAAATTTTCTATTGGCGAATATTCTATTTCAAAGACCTATGCAAGCAATCTTAGAAATAAACTAGGAACCTTTCGTGCAGAAACAAAAACTCGCAAAAGTGTTATGCTTACCATGGTAACCGTTGATGGAGTAAGGCATAATGAGCATTCGTTGGGATTAATTCATAATGAGATTTTGCTTGAGGATTTGTTTTAGATAAGTCAAGGTTTCAGGGGGTAGTTCTTAACGTATATTTGTTTTATCGAAGCTACTATATATCACTACAATATCCTAAAAATATAATGTATTTTTGTGGTATTGATGAAAAGCCTTTTTAAGCAAATATCGACAATCGTATTTCTGATGTATTATATCGTAATATCATCTGGGATAAATATCAGCCTACATTATTGTGCTGGTGAGCTTTCGGATATTGCTATAATTACACATAATACTTATTGCCAAATGCACGATTCTGATTCGTGTGAGGGTACTGCTTGTGTAAGTCATTTAGATGAGCCTTCTCACCACCAATGTGAAGTTGAAACGCAACATCAATGCTGCGACAATACCGATGTATATGTGGCATTAGAAAGCAAGTTTATTTTCTCAGAATATAATGTAGCTACTGAAAGTAAGTCTTTTGAAATTGCTATCATCGATATTGAAGACTCTATCAATAACGACGAAAAGGCTTCTTATTATACAAATAATAAAGAACAAAATATTTCGTACCCACCGCCATATTTGGCATTTCATAAATTGATTCTCTACGCATAATCTTTTTAAATTTTATTACTGAATAAATTAAGCAATACCTATGTATATGCTTAATAATTAATTTATTAAAAATTTAAGAAGACATATTATGTATAAAAATATATTTGCAACAATAGTATTAATATTTGCTTTAGGAATTATAAGTTCTAAAGCAAATACAGTGAATAATAGCGATGATTTATCAAAATTATTAGTTGAGTTTTCGGGTAAAAAAGACATACGAACAGATACCATTCATGTTGATGGAAACTGCAATATGTGTAAAAACCGTATTGAGAACGCAGCGCTAATTCGTGGTGTAAAGAAAGCAGATTGGCATAAACAACACGATCATTTGGTTGTGATTTATGATGCCAATAAAGTAACTACTTTAGAAATTGAGAAAGCTGTTGCTGAGGTTGGGCATGATACGCCAAACTGTAAGGCTGACGATAAAGTTTATAGCAAACTACCTCCTTGTTGTTTGTATCGCGAAGCTGGAGCAAAGACTCACTAATATGAAAGCCATTTTTATGGGGCTCCTAATTTTCTTTATTGTTTTTAATGTAAATGCTCAAGATGAACATGGGCATAATCATAAAAATATAATCGAAGGTTTTATATTCGGCAAACAGCCGGATGGGAGCAAACAAGCTTTGGTGGGTGCTAATCTGCAATGGAAGGGTCAGAATGCTGGCGCAGTAACCGGTGCAGATGGTAGCTTTAAGCTTAAACGTAATAAAAAAACCACAATACTTATTATTAGCTACATTAGCTATAATGCTGATACTGTGAATATGACACATAAAGACTATCTTGAGATTAGTCTTAGAAGTGGAATGGATATTAGTGGTGCTGATATAGTTTATCGTCGCAAATCGACCACGGTAAATCATTTTGACCTTATAAAATCAGAAACTCTTGGTGGGCATGAGCTTGGCAAAGCTGCTTGCTGTAACCTAAGCGAGAGTTTTGAAACCAGCCCAACGGTGGATGTAAGTTTTACGGATGCAATATCAGGACAGCGACAAATTCGTATGCTCGGCCTTGCTGGTCCATATTCTCAGCTTACAAAAGAAAATATGCCTGATATTCGTGGCCTTGCAGCCATCAATGGAATGGAGTTTATTCCAGGCACATGGATAGAGAGCATACAATTGATACAGGGTGCAGGCTCTGTGGTTAATGGTTTTGAAAGTATGGCTGGGCAAATAAATACTGAGCTTCAGAAACCTGGGTCTATGGATAGGTTTTTCTTCAATGGATATGTAAATTCTGATAGAAGTATAGAAGCAAATGCTCATATTAAAATCCCCCTTGGCGAAAAGTGGAAGAGCGGATTATTATTGCATGGTAAATATAATGGCTATCGTCACGACTCCAATGAGGACGGCTTTATGGATATGCCTCTTACTACAAAATTTGTTGCTCTTAATAGGTATGAATGGGTGAATACTCATAACATTCATTTCGAATTTGGTGGTAGATATACTTATATCGACCAAATAGGAGGGCAGGTAGATTTTGACAAAAATCAGAAGTCAGATTCTCTAACACCTTGGGGAATGCTCAATAATGTGCAGAAGCTTGATGGCTGGGCAAAATTTGGTAAAATAAATCGTTTGCGCCCATGGCAAAGTACTGCATTACAGATGTCAGCAGGAACTTATAAGCAAGAGGCACGTTATGGGCTTAATGTTTATGATGCTAGGCAAAATAGTTTTTATGCAAACCTAATTCATCAAAATAGATTTGGAAGTGATAAGCATATTTATAAGCTAGGAGCAAGTTTGCAGTACGATGAGTATGACGAAAAGCTTAATATAAATTCGTATAAGCGCATAGAATCTGTTCCTGGAGTATTTGCAGAATATAGCTTTAAGCCTATAGATAAATTTGGAATAGTTGCAGGTATGCGAGCCGATTATCATAATCAATATGGTGTATTTTATACTCCACGCCTGCATATGCGTTGGGAAATGTTTAAGCGTACTGTTGTAAGAGCCTCGGCAGGAAGTGGATTGCGTACTGCTAATATTATTGCTGAGCATATGTCGATGTTGGCAAGTTCGCGCGAGATTATTATACATGGCAATAATGATTACGGCTTTGGCCTCGATGCCGAAAAGGCTTGGAATTATGGAGTAAATCTTACCCAAACTTTTGATTTAGATTATCGTGAAGGGCGAATTTCTGCTTCGTATTATCATACTGATTTCGAAAATCAGATTGTGTTTGATATGGATGAGAATGCTCGTGAGGTACATTTTTATAACCTTGATGGCAAATCGGTTTCCAATAGTTATCAAATACAGGTAGATTATGAATTAGTGAAGCGCCTTGATGTGCGTATTGCTTACCGTTATTATGATGTACGCACTACATTTATGAGTGGCGAAAAATCAGCTCCGTTATTGGCTCCTCATCGAGGGTTCTTTAATGTGGCTTATTCTAGTCGCAAATTTTGGAAGTTTGACTTTACAATTAATATTCAAGGCGAAAAAAGATTGGTGGATTTGTCTGCCAATACTATGGAGAATCAAAGAGGATTATCTACGCCAGTATTTGCAATTATGAATGCGCAAATATCGAAGAAAATACGTCAAAAGTGGGAGTTTTATCTAGGAGGTGAAAACCTTGGCAACTATAAACAAAAAGACCCAATTATTGGAGCAAGCGATCCTTATGGCGATGAGTTTGATGCAGGACAAGTATGGGCGCCACTTTTTGGTCTAAAAATCTATGCCGGAATGAGGTATAAGTTTTTGTAGCATATTTGACATTATAAAGAAAGCCCTTAAGTAGCAATACTTAAGGGCTTTTTATATTTGTATAAATTGGTAATTTATTTCTTAACAAAATGCAACTTAATCTTATTTCCAACAACATACATTGCAGGAACAAGAATAAGAGTTAGGAAGGTTGCGAAGCTAAGTCCAAAGATTACAGTCCAAGCCATTGGCCCCCAGAAATCGGCATTCTCACCACCAAAATATATATCTGGAGCTAGATCAGTTAATAATCCGCCAAAGCTAATATTCAGTCCCACTGCCATTGGCAATAATCCCAATATGGTTGTTATTGCTGTTAGTAGTACAGGACGTAATCTTGTTTTACCGGCATTAATTACACAATCAATAGAATCTTGAATTTCTAGATTATCCTCTTTATTCAATCCTAATTCTTCGCGTCGTTGATCCTTCAATAAGTCGATATAGTCGATAAGTACAATGGCATTATTCACCACAATACCAGCGAGTGATATAATACCTATACCGGTCATAATAACCACAAAATCCATAGTGAAAGTCGCCAATCCACCAAATACTCCGATGGTACTAAATAGAACGCTAATCATAATAATTACTGGCTTTGCAAAAGAGTTGAACTGTGTTACCAAAATCAAGAATATCAATGCCAAAGCAGTAACCAAAGCTCCTGCCAAGAAATCTTGTGCCTCAGCTTGATCTTCTTGTTCTCCAGTAAAGGAAATGCTATACCCTTCTGGAAGATTAAAATTAACAAGTAGTTTTCGCAATTGTGCGTTTATAACATTGGCATTATAGCCTTCCAAAATATTAGAATATATTGTAATCACACGCTTCATATCCTTTCGGTTTACCGAGCCATAGGTATTGCTATATTGTATAGTTGCCACCGACGACATCGGAATCTCAAGCATCTTACCTTGATTGTTTCTGAAAGTTATATTTTGGTTCAATAGAGCGCTAATATTATCTCTATATTCTCTAGAATATCTTAATCTTATGGGATATTTATCCTCACCATCTTTAAAATCGGAAATGTCTTTTCCAAAAAGCGATGTACGAAGTGCCATAGCAATTTGCGATGTAGAAAGGCCATAACGGCGAGCTTTCTCACGGTCAACATGCACAATAAGCTCAGGCTTTCCATTATCCAAATCACGTTTCAGTCCTTCTACTCCTGGTACGGCTATATTTTCTAAAAACGCCATTACAGAATCGGTATAATGTATAAGCTGATTATACTCCTTACCTTCAATCTCAATATTAATAGGTTTTCCGGTAGGCGGTCCCATCTTATTCTTTTCAACAGAAATTTGTATTCCAGGATATTTACCTACCAATGAATCGGATAGCTCCTGCATAATTTCTACTGATGAGCGATGTTCGCCACGTTTATCAAAATCAATAAATGTGATAGTTATAAGCGCTTTTTCTGGTGAATTGCCGAAAGTTTGCTCACGTTCGCCAACGGCACCACGTCCAACAATAGTAAGTACAGATTTTAGAATTGCCGAGTCTTTTTCAATTATTCTATTCACCTTTTTATCAATATAATCAGCAAATATATTAGTAGAATCAATGTCGGTACCTATTGGTAATTTCATTGTTACATTTAAATATCGTGGTTGGTTTTCAGGGAAGAATAATATTTTAGATCCCGAATTGCCGAAGAAAATAAATGTAGCAATTAGTAATATAAATCCACCTCCCAAAAGGTAGCGTGGCATATTGCCTTTAAGTGCCCAGTTCAATACTTTTAAATAGTAATTCTCTAACCATACAAGGAATTTTGCCTGAAAACGTTCACTCCATTTATATAGGAAAAGGTAGTTTGCAACTAAAAGTAAAGCCATAAACATGGTAAAGTTTGCCAACCACATTACATTAGCAAAGAATCCCAGAGCCCAAATTACAGCCATTGCAATAAGTATTTTTATTACTTTCTTAAGTTCAGGTTGAGTTTCATTATTACCTTTTTTTAGGATGATAACCACAAAAGTTGGTACTATTACCAAAGCAACAAATAACGATGATGTAAGTACAATTATTAGTGTAATAGGGAGAAGTCCCATAAAACTACCCATCATTCCTGGCCAAAATATTAATGGAAGAAAAGCTGCTAAAGTTGTAGCAGTAGATGCTATAATTGGCCAAGCAATTTCACCTACAGCTTGTCGTGTGGCTTCAAAGGTATCGTAGCCTCTGTCAATAAATCTATATATATTTTCCACAACCACAATAGCATTATCCACAAGCATACCCAAAGCGAGTACAAGGCCAAATAATGTCATCATATTTACCGTATAGCCCATTATGCCCAATACCACAAACGATATTAGCATTGACATGGGGATTGCAAAACCTACAAACAGTGAATTTCGTAATCCTAAGAAAAAGAATAGTACTATAATTACGAATATCATACCCATAATAATACTGTTCTCAAGGTTATTCACTTGGTTCTTTACTTGATCTGACATATCGTTGGTTATTTCGATATGCATATTCGATGGAATAAGGCCAGTACGTCTAGAGCTTTCCAAAAGCTCCTTAATATTCTCCGTAGCAGCAATAAGGTTTTCGCCACTTTTTTTCACAACAGATAAGGAAACAACATTATGTCTGTTTAATCTAGCAAAGGTAAGAGGGTCTACATAGCCATCTTTTACTTTGCCGTCTTCAATAATATCGCGTAGGTAAACTATATTTCCTTTTTCGTGCTTGATAATAATATCATTCATTTCGTCGATGCTCTTGAACTCACCATCAACACGTACCGAGCGGCGTGTGTAGTTGGAAACCAAGTCACCACCAGAAATAGATTTATTCTCAAAATTAATAGCATCCTCAATGGATTTGAAGCTAATATTATTAGCTTTCATTTTGCCTTTGTCAATATTGATATTAATCTGTCTGTCGTTAAGTCCCTTAACTTCTACCTTCGATATTTGTGGTACAGCCTCTATCTCGTCCTTTATATCATCAGATATAATGCGGAGTTCTTCCATACTGAAATCTCCCGATAGGTTAATACTTACAATAGGAAATTCGGAAGCATCAAGTTCCTTCACTATTGGGTCCATATCAAGGTCATCAGGCATTTCGCTTTTTGCTGCATCCACAGCATCCTTAACATCCTGCAAGGCCTTTTTGATATCGTAATCACTCTTAAATTCTACCACAATATCGCTATTGTCTTGCGATGAAGTAGAGGTGAATTTATTCACTCCCTTTATAGTCTTAATCTCTTTTTCAAGAGGTCGAGTTATTAAGTTTTCCATATCCACAGGAGGGTTTCCTGGGTAAATGGTTTTAATAAATATGTTTGGGATTTTCATATCGGGGAATGATTCCTTAGGCAAATTTATATATGTAAATAAGCCATAGAAAGCTAATACAATAGTAAGTAAAACTACGGTATTTCTATTCTTAATAGAGGCCGTTGTTAGACCAAAATTACGAATATTTTTATTTTTATTTTCTTCCACTGTGTAAATATTTAATTATAAATATATGTATTTCAATACTTATTATAAACGAATTAGACTACCATTTTTTACAAGATTATAAGCTTTGGTTATAACCTGATCATCTTGTTTTATACCACCTGTTACCATGGTTTTATTACCATAGCTTTTGCCTGTAGTAATATATTGTTTCTGCGCATAAAACTTTCCGTCTTTCTCTGCTACTAGGTAGATATATGTTTTGCCATGAGCATCATTCTTCACAACTATTGATGGAACAACAAAAGCCTCATTAAAATATTGATCAGCAACATTTATTTTAGCAATAATATTTGGAATAAGTTTTTTGTTCGTATTATCAATAGGTATTTGAAGCTTTATTGTTCTGTTGTTTGGATTTACAACAGTTCCTATTACGCCAATTTTAGCCTTAATATTTAAATCAGGGAAAGTAGGGAATGTAATACTAACGGGGTCATTTACATTAATATATGGCAGAAATGATTCTGAAATATTTGCTGTAATTTTCAGCTTATCAAGATTCACAATATAGAATAATGGAACATTAGGATTGCCAAATTCACCAACTTTTTGTTTTACGGTTTCAATATATCCTGAGAAAGGAGCTATAATATTAGCCTTTCTAAGTTGTGAGCGTAATGTTTTAAGTTTTTTCTCCAATGATTCTTTATTCGATTTTGCTTGCAAATACTGAATTTCGGAACCAATTTTCTGATCCCAAAGTTGTTTCTGTTTTTTGTAAACAGATTTTGCGAGCTCTAGTTGTGTTTTTACCTCATCAATGCTATTTTCTGTCATTTCGGTATCAATGGTAGCCATATTAGTACCTTTTTTTACATAATCACCTTCAATTACATTTATGCTCTTTATAAGTCCACTAAGCTCTGGGCTAATATAGGCTTGCATATCAGACTCCACATTTCCTACCACATCTATATAATGAGTAAATGGTTTTGCTAGCATTGTTTTTGTGCCCACAAGTATGCTTCCTTGATTCGATTCGCCCTCTAATGCTATTAAGTTTGAGTCTAATTGTGATATTTTGCCCTCTATTTCTACTATCTCCATTTTATAGCTAATAATTTTATCTAAAATGGCTTTCTTATCTTTAGGCTGTTCATCTGTATTGCTACAGCTATATAGCGTTATGCTTGCAAATAATATTATTATTAATTTTTTCATTATCGTCTTATTGTTTTATGTTATTTCCTAAAATTTTGTCAAGTTCTGCTTTTGAATTTAATACCTGTATTATGGCATTGAAATATGCTGATTGCGAATTAATATATTGCATATTCAACTGTGTAAGCTCAGTACTAGTAATTGTACCATTGCTAAACTTAATCATCGAACGGTGATAAATTTTTTCTGCCAATTCAGTGTTTTTCTGTTCTTTTATGTAAGTTTCGTAAAAGTTTATTAGGTTAGTTTTTGCTTGATGAATCTGAAAACCCAGTCGCTGCTCCATCATATAATCCTGATTATCCATTTTATCAACCTCAATTTTTGCTTGCTGAATCTTGGCATATCTTGACCCACTGCCCCAAATTTGCCATTTCAAACCAACACCAATTACATTCGATTGAAAATATTGCTGATTTCCATTAAAGTAATCTCCAAACTCATTAGTTTGACCGCTCACATTATGGGAATAGAAAGCATTAAGTGTTGGTAATAATGTCGATTTCTCGCGTTTCATGCTCAATTCAGTAATCTCTTTCTGGTTTTGAAGTATTTGGTAATCAATATTTTTTGTTATATCAAATTCCTGATCCATTACTGGCTTTAAGCTAGCATTATCAAAAATATACTCTAAGCTATCAGTAAGGTTTATTGAATCGGTAATATCTATTCCTATCTGAAATTTAAGAATGTTCTCAGCAACCACTTTCTGCCTTTTTACAGAAGCTAGAGTGTTGTTTACCGTTAGTAGGTTAATTTCTAATTGATCAACAGCAATTTCATCAGCTAAACCTACAGCATGAGTTGCTTGAATTTCGTCATATGATTTCTGTATATCGTCTTTGGTTTTCATCAGAATTTTTTCATTCTGATAAGCCATCAATACTCCATAATACGATTTAGTAACCAGTTCGATAACATCATTCTCCGATTTTAGAGCCGCCTTTACCGACATTTCTTTATAAGCTGCCGATGCTTGCAATGCTACAATATACTCACCACTAAATAATAGTTGCGATGCCGAAAAAGTGAATCCCGAATTATGTTGCTGTCCAAATTGAGCAGGTACATATGTGCCTGCTGGGCCACCAAATATCTCCGCAGGAAGTAATGATACCGGTACATCTACACTATTTGAGTATTTTAGCTCGGTATTTATTTGAGGTAAACCTATTGCTGTGGTTTCCCAAACTTTCTGCTTGGCAATTACCACATCCATCTCGGCATTGAGAATATTTTTATTCTCCGTTTTTGCCAATTCCACTGCTTTCTGAAGATTCAAAGTATATACCTCTTGCCCTTTGGATAATGTGGGTAGAAATAATACCGCAGTCAAAATGAAAATTATTATTCTATTCATTGTTTATTTATTTTCAGTTAATTTTTTATATTCTTCTAGTCCTTGTTGAGTTGCAATGCCGTGCAAATGATAATTAAATAGCTCATCAAGTAAGTTTAGCATTGTGATATTATATTCTTCAAAAATGTCGGTCTCTTTAAGTCCTTCAATTCTAATAATATTCAAAAGAGTAAGCTTATCTACATCAATATCTGCACGGAAATATCCTTCTGCAATTCCTTGTTTAAGGTCCTGTCTCATCTTATCAAAAATATTCCTTCGTCTATTTTTAACATACTTAACAAATTGATTTGGATAGTATTTCTTTAAATCATACTCAAAAGATGGGTTCATCTCTGTTAGTAATCTCGATATATGCTTATAGATATGTATATGCTTTTCAATCACATTAAGTTCGCTATCGGAGCAAAAATCAGACATATCTGTTTGTTCTGCAATCAAATTAATGCAACTATCGACCAAGGTATTCTTGTCTTTCACTAAATTATAAACAGTTTTTTTAGAAACTGATAATTCATGGGCAACATCGTCCATCGATACGCTTTTAATACCGTATTTCATATATAGCTTCAAGCTATTTAATACTAATTTGTCTCTTGTAAATTCCATATGTTTTATACAAATTAATTATTTACACTAATTTTAAGCTGCATAATACCTATCCCTATTTTTTAGGAATGAGTAAATAGCTTAAAATTTGGATGGCGAAAGTAAATAAAAAACCTTAGGAAACTTTAAGTATGTTTAAAGTTTCCTAAGGTATATGATATATATTAGTATATGATAGAATTTGTATATATAAATAGTTGAAAATTAGAATCCTAGCTTACTCCAAAAACTTGTCTTGATGCTGAGTTTACAATTATTCTGCTTTTTTAGTTGAAAATCTTTATAATCAAAAAAGCCTTCTTTATTAATTTCGTAAGTAGTGCCATTAATTTTCAACTCATTGGTTGAGGAGGCTACACCGGTAAAAACATAATTATAATAATCGTCGTCCATAGTATGTAGCGATCCACCACTTTTGTATGCGATATTAATATACTGAGGATTTATAGGGCCTTGTATATTACTAAGTATTACCTTTATAGGAGTATCTAAATATGGGATTAGAGAGAAATCTCGTACACAAGTTTCGTTATTTACAATAAGTATAAACTCATCAGTTTTATAATATTTTTGTATAGCTCTAAGGCTAGTTTCAATGGTATTAGTACTGTTATGGTCCTCATTATTTCCTCTTTTAGCCACATAATTGCACCTACGGTTAATCATTTTCTGATTATTAGATTTGGTGAAATATATACCACCAGTTTTGCCAACTTTCTTCTTCTTATCGGCAAGTCTGTTACCATCATTACTGAAAATAAAATGGTTGATACCACTAGTTCGTGGGTGCATTTTGTGCCATAAAACAGCTTGCGCACTTTGCGTATACATATCCTTTGTCCAATCCATAATAATAGATGTATTGGTCCAAGCAGGATGTCTATCGAGTACTACATAAACTGTAGAATCACCAACTCCACCATGCTTTTCAATAAACTCTAAATGTGGGTCAATTTTTAGTGGTGTAAGGGTAGAATATTGCTCGCATTGCGAATATCTAACTCTTTGCGGAGGATCTTTAATAATAAATAACTGCTCCTTATTTAGTTCATATTTTAACTGCTTTAGTTTTAGCTCATTATCACTTACCTTTTGCGATAAGTGATTTATTTCCTCTTTCATGGAGTGAATACTTCCACCAGTTAGGTAGGCAAGGTTTACGTACTGAGGATTCAATCCATACTTAGTACCACAGGCAATAATATTTACTTTAACGCCAAGGTTTGCTATCAATCTAAAGTCTCTTATGCAGCTATTATTATCGGCAATAAGTATTAATTCGTCAAAATCTTCAAAACGGTTCATCCCTCGTATCAATGCTTCAATATCGTTTTCAGGATCGTCACCACCTTTGCCTTTTTTGCCAACAAGATAAAATGTCTTTATCAATCTATCCATATGCCTAGCCTGAGCAAAATATACTCCGCCAGTTTCGCCAATTATTTTCTTATCGTCATCAATACCATCGCCATCATTAAAGAAAACAAAGTTCTTGATACCACTATTTTTATAATTCATAGTATGCCATAGAATAGCCTGTGCGCCATATCTATACATGCTTCCTGTCCAGTCCATTACCACTAGGGCATTTTTCCATTCTGGGTGATTGGCAAAAGTTGAGTATACCATAGAGTCGCCAATTCCACCCTGCGAGCGAATATAGTTTTCTACTTTTAATGAAAGGTCAGGCATATCCTCTTCCTTGCTTTCAGGTATATTTGTAACATCTTCTTCACTCTCAAAATCATTTATTTCGAAATAGTGAATACATATTCCATGAAACATTTTCTTTGTTTCCTCCTCGGTTTTACAAGAGGTTTGATACTTAATATTCCACTCAAAATCAGCAGAGTTAAGTGTTGAGTCCAGTGCAAATAATGCTTTTACACGCTTAGCCAAAAGGCTATAATAATTTGTACGCCAAAATTCTTTATTTCGTGGATATTTGGTATAAACAACATCAATTTGAGTTACAACAATATTTTTTCTGTAGGCAGGCCAATCTTCAGGGTTTAATATTCGCGAGTGAGCATAACCATTATTAAGCACAACTTTGCCTTTGGTGTAGGCAGTATCATATACTTGCAATTCGTTAAGGTTGAATAGCCGCTCAAACTTTTTGCCATACTTACCAGGATGATTAAGCATATCGTTGGTAAACTTTTTATGCTGCCCAATAGCAGTATTAATGGTAAGTAAATTTACCATTATTATCATAAAAATGTATATACTGTTTTTTGCTATTCTCATATTATATCATTGTTTAGGCTCTATTGCCTAATTGTCGCTTTTAATTTCTATACTAACTGATGTACCCTGCCCTGGAGCGGTTTCGTAGTGGTAAATTGCACCAATATTTTCAGCACGCATTCGTAAATTATCAAGCCCTATTCCTTTGCCTTTAAGCTTAGTTATATCAAATCCTATTCCTTGGTCCTCAATTGTAATACTCATGCTATCGTTATCATTTATTTGCTGAATAAATATTTCGTCACTCTTAGAGTGCTTTATGGCATTGGTGATTAGCTCCTGAATTATTCTAAATATCTCAATTTCAATCTCTGGAGGTAATCCCACATTACTACCTGTACTTATATACTTTACTTGAATTTTTCCAGCAGTATTAATTGCATCTCTCAGGTTTTCGATAGCACCACGTAATCCAAATTGTGTAAGCACCCCCTTTGATAAGTTATGCGAAATAGTACGTACTTCTTGAACCGAATTATCGAGTAGATCTAAAGCAAAACTAAAGCTCTCCTTACTCTCCTTATTGCCTTCCATGTCGGCCTCAAAACTGCTAAAATGCAATTTTACGGTGGATAGTAAACTTCCTAGCCTATCGTGTAATTCACTTGCAATGCGGCCACGCTCTTTATCTTGACCTTCCATATACGAGTTTATGGAATTTACCTCTTGTCGTTTTACCAAGTCAAGTACTTTTTGCTGATTTTTCTCTTCCTGCTTTTTATGTTTATCCAAATCGGCAGTTCTTTTTAGCTGATAAAATCGTCGTAATACCAATAATATTGAAACCAATGCCACCGCCAAAATTGTCAATAATACGCTAATAAGTTTCTGCTTTTTATTCAGTTTTAGCTGTTTCTCTTTCTCAAGTTTCTGTAATGCTGCAAGTTGTTGCAGGTTTGCAATATCTTTATCTTTTTTTGCAGTCTCAAATTGCTCCTTATACTGATTTATTTTGTTTGTAATTTCTATGGAGTGTATTGAATCCTTTAGGTTTATTGATGCTTGATAATACTCCAATGCTTTCTGATACTTTTTTTTATGGTTATTAATAACATAAAGTCCCATATATACCTCCTGAGTAGTTAGGTCCTGATGTAAGGCAATGCTTTTAGGCAGTACTTCTTTTAGCTCTTTCTCAGCTTTATTAAACTCCTTCATTTCAATATATCCCAAACCGATATTTGCTTGAGTGCGTACTACACCAGATTCAAAATTATTATCAGAATATATTTTCTTGGCTTTATTGAAATATATAAACGAACTGTCATACATCTCCTTACGCTTATATGCAATACCAATATTCATTAAAAGACCAGCACCCTTTATACCGCTTTCTACTTTGGTTTTATTAATATTATAAGCTTTCATATAATATACCAATGCCGAATCATAATCCTGTCGGCTCAAATAAATAGAACCTAAATTAAGATATGTACTATAAGGTTTTTTGTTAGGGAATGCATCATTCCATAATCTAAGGATATTTGTATATTCTTTATATGCGCTTTCATTATCGCCATTTGCATAGTAAATATTACCAATAATGGTTTTTACCTGTATTATCCAAGTCTTATTTTCTGAAACATTGTAATATTGTATGCAATGGTAAAGCTCCTTAATTGCTAGGTCAAATTTGTTTTGACGGTATAATATTCGGCCTTTTTTATAAATACAATAGCCAGCCTTTTCGTAATATGAAGCTATGGTGTCTTTACTGCTTTCTATAAGTTCCAAATATATATTTAATGCTTTATCAAGATATATATATGCAGAATCATTTAATTTTTGATAATAGTAAACCTGCCCCAATGATTTATTAAAAGTGGCTTCATAATCCTTCTTATTTATAGATTTAGAAAGATTAATACCCGCTTTGCTATCAGATATTGCTGTAGAATAATTCTTCAGTTTAACATCATTCTTATATTTGGCGTAGTATATCTTTAATAAAATAGTGTCCTGTGGGTCTTTTTTATAGTAGTATTCTGCGGAGTCAATATAGTTTTGCCTAAGAGTAGCATTTTTTTCAGCATTAGCGAGCTCTAGAAAACTGATGGATTTATCAGCAAAAGGAGATTGCTCAGATATTAAACTTTTATCTGATTGTGCGTAAATACTAGCACCAATAAAACACAATAATATGGTTAATAGCGATATAGCCTTTGTCATAGTGCTGAAATATTTTGTGATAATTTTATAATAAACCTCAATTAGTATTACAATTGGCTAAATTATTAAAAAAGTAGATTGAAAAAGCAATAAACTGTACTTTTGTAGGATGATACAAGTATATAATGATGAATACTATATGCGCCAGGCTCTGAATGAGGCTGAGAATGCATTTGCTGAGAATGAAGTGCCAATAGGAGCAGTGATAGTTTGCAATGACAAAATTATTGCCCGTGCGCATAATATGACCGAAACCCTTACTGATGTTACGGCTCATGCCGAAATGTTGGCTATTACTGCTGCTGAGAACTTCTTGGGAAGCAAATTTCTTAACGAATGTACTCTATATGTAACTCTTGAACCCTGCGTAATGTGTGCCGGTGCTAGTTACTGGACTCGCTTTGCAAAAGTTATTTATGCTGCCTCCGACGATAGGTATGGTTATAAAAAGGCTGGTAATAAACTTTTTCATCCCAAAACAGAGGTGTCTAGTGGCTTGATGGAAGAGGAATCGTCAAAACTACTTAAGAAATTTTTTAGTAAAAAAAGAAAAATTTAACGCAATTAATTCCCATTATATGGGTCTAAATCTCTTATTCTGCAACCTATATACAACAATAGATGTCTTTATGTTATCGCAGTTGTAGTTTTACTAATAATTTATTAATATTTTAGCCAAATGCTAAAGACCAAATCACAACTTATTATTAAGAGTATTTTAAGTAGCTATTCGCAGATATTTTTTTCTGATGGCAAGCTGCTTGGTGCAACTTTATTATTGGTTTCGTTTTTTAGTATTAATGCTGGTGTTAGTGGTATAATAGCCATTATTGCAAGTCATTTTTCCGCCTTATTATTAGGCCTTGATAAAAGCAAAATCATCAATGGTCTTTATGGATTCAATAGCTTACTAGTTGGCTTGGGCTTGGGTATTTATTATCAATTTAGTTTCGAGTTTGTCCTTTTGGTGATATTTTCGTCGGTACTTACCTTATTCATTACGGTGGTGATGGAGGCTTTTCTTGCCAAATATGGATTACCTTTTTTAAGCTTACCTTTTCTTTTCGGAATATGGATTGTTAGCTTAGCGGCAAGGCATTATACATCTTTAGAAATCAGTGAATTAGGAGTTTATTCTTATAATGACTTGGTAGTTCTGGGAGGTAATGATTTATTGCAAACGCATTTAAATATCAAGGGCTTAGATATGCCACCTTCTTTACAAATGTATTTTGTTTCTTTGGGAGCTATCTTCTTTCAATATAATATTTATGCAGGAATAATTATAGCTTTAGCCATACTTATAAATTCTCGTATATCTTTCGTACTAAGTTTATTAGGCTTCTACTCTGCTTATGGTTATTATCAAATAATTGGAGCTAATTTGGGTGATCTTAATTATGGATATATTGGTTTTAATTTCATACTTACCGCAATTGCAATTGGAGGGTTCTTTATTATTCCTTCCTGGTATTCGTTTTTAATGACGGTACTTTTAATCCCAATCTTATCAATATTGGTAAGTGGTACTTCCGAAATTTTGGCAATATATCAGCTATCAACATATTCTTTGGCTTTCAATATTGTGGTGTTGAGTATGTTGCTGGTGCTTAAGTATAGGGTTCGGAACTTTCGAAAACCAGAGCTGGTAGGCATTCAGCAATTTTCTCCCGAAAAGAATTTATATTCAAATATCAACTTCTATAAGCGCTTTGGTTCTAACTCACCAATTTCTATAGGTTTGCCATTTTTTGGTCAGTGGTTTATTAATCAGGGGCATACAGGCGATATTACTCATACAGGTGATTGGCAGTATGCATGGGATTTTGTAATTCAAGAAGGCGACAGCGAATACCTTGATCAAGGGGACAGAGTAAAGGATTATTTCTGTTATAATAAACCGATTATTGCTCCAGCAGCAGGGGAGGTTATTGAAATTGTTGATAATATACCAGATAATGAGATTGGCAAAATGGATTTGGTTCATAATTGGGGAAATACCATTGTTATAAAACATGCCGAGCAGCTTTACTCACAAATAAGTCATATAAAAGCCGGAAGCTTTCAGGTTTATAAAGGACAATGGGTGCGCAAGGGTGAGTTATTAGCTCATGTGGGGAATTCGGGACGTTCGCCATATCCACATTTGCATCTGCAAATACAGAAAACAGCTTTTGTGGGTTCCAAAACTCATAAATATGCTCTTGGGCCTTATGTGCAAAATAGTGGCGATGAGTTTAACTTCTTTAGTTCTCAAATCCCTAAGCAAGAACAGAATGTAGAGAATATTTCCAATAGCAATGTGCTTGTGCAAGCGTTTAAGTTTGTGCCTGGTCAAGAGATTCAGTGGGAATTGAAAAGCAAGGCAAAGAAAGAATTTAATAATAAGAGTTTAAAATGGATAGTCGGAGTTGATTATAGTAATCAAACATATATATACAGCGCTGATACCAATAGTTATGCTTTTTTTACGGCCACAGATAATGAGCTTATCTTTTCTTCGTATAAAGGCTCTAAATCTGACCCATTATACTGGTTTTATCTAAGTAGTTTTAGAGTTATTTTCGGCTATTATAAAGGTGTAGTTGTTGAGGATTCGCTACCAATATCTGAAATAAGTATGCTTAGAATTATGCAAGATTTTGTTGCTCCATTTGTTGTATTTATTAAGCCTACATATAAAATGAGTTATCTAAGTCAGAAACAATTTCTTGATGATTCGGAGATTAAACTTAAGGCTGATTTTGCTGAAATTATTTTTGGAAAACCAAAACAGCAACTTAGTGCAGAGCATATAATTATATCCAACGAATCGGCAGAGTGGAATGTAGATTTCGAAGGCGAAAGATATACTTTTAGCCGAAAATTAAGCTAATAGAACATAAATAATATTGATGAATAAAGGAAAATATATAAGAAACATATTGATGCTTTTGATAGTATTTGCATCATCAAGTCTTTTTGCTCAAAGTAGTTTTAAGGAGATAAACGAAAAGAGCTTGGCGCATTATAATAATGCTGAATGGGATTCGGTAATATATTATGGCAAGTTGGCAAAACAGAATAATATCGATTACTATTATTTGACATATCGTTTGGCTGTGGCCAATTTCTATATTGGTGATTACTATACTGCTAGCTACTATTTTGATAAGGGTTTTGAGCAAAATGTTATAGCAAAATCTGACCTTGCATTTATAGATTTATACTACCGGGCATTATTATATACTAAACAGAATTGTACAGCAGAAAGAATATTTACAAATACCGAAGCCCTAGATTCCAATGTAAGGATGAAACATAGAGGCAATATTTACCTCAGTTATATTAATGGAAATGCTTTTGCTCCCATTGAAGAGGGTAAATTGCGAATGGAAGATGGTAAAGCATATTCACAACTTAATTATCAGCAAACAATCAATACTATTGGTATTGGCGGTCATTATATAGCTTCTGGCAAGTTAGAGCTTGACTTTAGATATGCCTTCTCTCGTATAGGGATGGTTGCTGCTGTTGAGAATCAAGTAGAGTTTAATATTAGAAACTATACTATGGATCAGCATGTGTTTAATATAAAACCTCGTTTGCATATTGATTCCAAAAACACCATTGATTTTGCTTTTGGCTACCATTCGGTAAATGGTAATCCTTACGGTATTTGGGATTCCACATTAATAATGGATTTTAAGAATTATGATAATAGTAGTTTAATGCTTGGCTTGAGTTATAAATACCGTTTTAAGAAAGTGCAAATAGGTATTAATGGTGTATATTCTAATTTCTATGATAGAGATAATATTCAGTTTGGGGCTAGTTTTAGGTGGTTTCCAAAAGGTAATCTGAATTTATATAGTATCACTGAGGTTTCTGCTTTCAAGGCAGGAAGCAATGCTATTCGACCTATTATATTCCAAAAAGTAGGAGGTAAGGTTGCAAATAATATTTGGCTCGAAGGTTCTGCAATAATTGGTGATGTGCAGGACTTTACCATGATAAATTATAATTATTCGTATGAGCTAGCATATAAAACTAAGTTTATGCTTAATGCTAAGTTGATTTATATATTTTCTGATAAATGGAACTTTTATTTTGGGCCACAGTATATTCTTAGTTCAGCAAATAAAGTTCAAGAGGATTTATTAGTTCAACCATCAACTATACGTACGGCAAAAGGGCAAGGTAATGGCTCAGGAAGAGGCCCTGACCAACTAGAAGATGTTAATAATAATGAAATAGGTTATTCACAGTTTAATATTGTAGGAGGAATTCAATGGAAATTTTAAAACATAGTATAATAGGTATATTAATGCTGTTAGTAGTTTCTACTTCAGCTCAGGGTGTAGAAGAAGCTTTTTTGCAAAGCTATAAATTAGAACAAGAAACTAGATATGACGAGGCCTCAGCGGTATTGATTAAAGTTTATGATAAAAAATCCTATGCCACTAATCTGAGATTAGGGTGGTTGAATTATTTGTCGGGTCAGCTAATGCAGAGCAGCGAATATTACGATATTTGCTTAAAACTAAAGCCCCTGAGTATAGAAGCTCGCTTGGGTAAAACTTATCCAGAATCCTCATTAGGAAATTGGGAAAATGTAAAATCTTTGTATTTGCAAATACTAGAAATTGCGCCTAATAATTATACAGCAAATTTGAAATTAGCACAAATTTATTTTTATGCTGGGGAGTATACAAAAGCTGAAAAGGTTTATAAACTAATTCTTAATCAATACCCTTTTACATTTGATGTGGTAATTGGAGCTGCTTGGAATAATTACTATTTAGGAAAATTACGAGAAGCCAAAATACTGTTTAAGAATGCTTTACTTTTGTATCCTGATAACGAATCTGCAAAAGAAGGACTTAATCTTATTAAATAATATGACAAGATATACACAATTATTTAGTATCATAATTATACTCAGTATAATAGTACTAAGCTATTCATGTAGTAAGCAGGAGGATGTTACAATTGATAAAATTGATAATGGCGAATTAAGCTTCATCCCTATGGAGGTTGGCAATTATTGGATTTATCAGGTTAATAATGTTGATGAAAATGGAAATTCAACTTATGTTAGAACAGATAGTGCTTATATTGCAACAACAAAAGATATTAATGGAATTATTTACTTCGAATATCGTGTTCCGACAATAAATTATACTGAGTATTTGCGCGATTCGTCGTCTTATTTGGTTGATGATAAGGGCGAGAAATTATTCTATCATAAATATGATAACGACACTCTATTTAATAATAAAATAATGAGTTCGGGGCTAGTTTTTAGTCACACACATAGGGTAATACATATTTTAGGAAATAGTACTGAGTGTATTGCAGGTAGCTTTCCCGCAATTGAAGCGAGATATACAATCTCATTGCCATTTTTGAACAAAGAGTATGTTAGTCACTTTTATTATTCGGTTAATATTGGGCTTATTTATCGAGAAGATGCCAAGGATCTTGCCGGGAATATAAAAACCTATAGCCTTATGCGCTGGGGTACGAAGTAATATTATAAATTATAACGACAAAGCCTGATTATTAATAATAATCAGGCTTTGTCATTTTACAGAATGAAGAAATAAACTACATTTTCTTCACATTAATTATTTTCTCAAATCCACCACCATCTTGCTCAGGATTGTCGGCTAAAATTTGTAATTCCTCAACAAATTTTTCGATATCTTCGGCAGTAAAGCCTTTTTCTTCAGCAGCTTCCTCAAGGCTTCCCCAAATAGGCTCACCACATACGATACAACGAATTCCTTGTACCATAAGGTATTTTACTGATGATGGGACTTCCTCTATTAAATCCTCTATGGTTACTTCTTTTGTTATATTCATGTCTTTGTGTTTTTTATGGTTATTTGCAATATTAATGAAATATAAAAATCCCATTATTTGCAAATTTATACCGATCAAGAAGCAAAATTACTAAAATTATTCATTTCAGTCATATTTTGTATTGCTTCTAAGTTGGTATACTACCAAAAACATTTAGCTATTGGTAGTATTAAACAAATAATGGAATTAATATTATTCTATAAAATGAACTTTTGTTACTCTGTTTTAGGAGATTCCTCAACAGGAATTTCTTCGACAGGAGCTTCAATACTTTCTACTTCGTCTTCTGCTTTTGCTCCATCAACAACCATATTATAAAGGTTGCTAAGGTCTGGCATAAGAATGATTTCTGTGCGTCGGTTCTTTGCTCTACCTTCAGCAGTTGCATTACTAGCTATCGGGTTAAATTCGCCTCTACCTGCTGCAGTTATTTTCTTAGGGTCAATATTTCCATTTGTAAGAATTCTTACTATAGAAGTTGCTCTTTTTGAGCTTAAATCCCAATTGTCATTCAGGTTTCCGCTACCTCTGTACGGTACGCTATCGGTATGTCCTTCCACAAGGATATTAATATCTTGCTTGTCTTTAAGCACATTTGCCAATTTATTAAGGGCATTTTTTCCGTTTGAGTTTACATTGAAACTTCCACTTGCAAACATCAATTTATTATCCATAGAAACATAAACTCTACCATTGCGTGTGGTTACAGTCAAGCCTTGGCCCTCAAAACCTACTAAGGCATCGGCAACACTATTACGTAAAGCCATCATTGCGCTATCTTTGCGTTTAACTTCATCGTTAAGGGTATTATATGCAAGCTCTTTCTGACGCAAACGCTCTTGCATTGCTGCCATTTCTTGGCTTAATACATCAAGTTCGCTCTTGCGCTTATTAAATTCTGTTTCTAGTACGGCAAGCGAATCTTCACGCTTTATTAAGTCAGCCTGAGATTTTTGCAATTGTGCAAGAATTTTCTTGGTTTCTCTCTGGTTTCCTTTTATAAGATTCTGATTTTGTGCAAGTAAATCTTGATAGTTCTTGTTTAGTCCTTTATATCTACCCTGCATACTGCGGTAGTTTCTTCCTAAGTTAGTAGTGTCCTCAACCAAATTAGAAATCTGCTTTTCTTGCTTTGCAATTAATGATGCTCTTTCGTTATTTGATGTTCTCAAATTTCGGTTGTCATCTTTTAATTTACTGTTTTCCTGCTCAATAGACTCTCGTTTGCCAAGTAAATCTTTATACTTTTTGCTCGACACACAGCTAGTAAAGCCGATGGTACTTATTAGAAGAATAGCTAATAATTTAATACGTATATTGTTCATATTCTTTTGATTATAAGGTGTTGTAAAATTTATTTTCATAATTGGAAAGATAATAACGAATAGAATCAGCATTATTGTTCCAATTGAACAAAAATATTATAATGCACACTGCTAAAGGCTTTATTATACTAGAAATACTAACATGGGGATGTTAATTACATTGAAGGGAAGAGGACCCCGATGGAAATCGGGAGGAAAAAGGACAAGGAGAGGATCCCGATAGTAATCGGGAGGAAGAGGAGGAGAAGGAGATGGAGTTTGTGTATTATTTTGGTATTTTAATGGTTTGAATAAAGCGTGTTTAAGTGCGATTTATTTTTTATTGGAAGTAGTTTTATTTAAATCATTTCGCAGTAATACCAATTATAATTCAAACTTGCTGATAAATAAATTGGAATATATTTCACATATTCAAGACAAAAATTCTTTGCATAACCGTAGTTATACCAATTTGGTATCAAAATACGCTATAAATAAATTGGAATATATTTTCCTATTAGAAGGCAAAAATTATTTGCATAAAAGCCTGTACTGAGCATGTCGAAGTATAGCTATGGAAATAATTTT
>Ga0256842_1001048_pt1 | contig 23155 bp, 27 predicted proteins | sample 4559240metaG_FD_185973 | JGI IMG/M metagenome (GOLD analysis project Ga0256842, IMG submission 185973) | Hydrothermal vent microbial communities from Guaymas Basin, Mexico - 4559-240 | ecosystem: Environmental > Aquatic > Marine > Hydrothermal vents | place: Mexico: Guaymas Basin | collected... | reverse complement strand
TGAATTAAGTAGTGATGAAAAAGTATTAGAGGGTGCATTTAAACTAGAAAAAATTTATAAAAAGCACAAAATAAAAATTTGGGCTTCATTGATTGTTGTGGTTCTTGCATTTGGTGGTAATGCTATCAATAACTATATGATACAATCAAATTTAGAGAGTGCAAATAGTTCTCTTTTGGCACTTCAACAAAATGCTAACGATAATCAAGCACTTGCAAACCTAAAGAGTAAAAATCCAAAACTTTATGAACTTTTTTTATATTCTAATGCAGTTAAATCAAAAGATACTAAAGTATTAGGTGAGCTTTCAAATAGTAAAAATTCTATTATTGCAGATGTTAGTAAATATCATAATAATATTATCTCTAATAAAATTGGTAATTCAAAATATTATAAAGATTTGTCTCTTATAGAAGAGGCTTATAAGTTTATAGAGTCTAATGATAATCAAAAAGCACTAAATAAACTTAGTTTTATAGAACCAAATTCATCTTTATATAATCTTGCAATTGTATTAAAACATCAAACAATAGAGGTATCAAAATGAGAAAAGTATTAATGTTAGGATTTATATCACTAGCAATTTTATCTAGTTGTAACTCCAAAAAATATTTCAAGCCAGAAATAAGAGACCATATTCCAGCAGTTAAGCACTCTATCAATAGTAAAATTAAATTTTTAAATCAAAAAGGTGCTACTCTAAATAATGGTGAGTATATTACCAAAAATGGTAGTGGAGTGGTAAATCTTGGCAAAGATTATAAATATATCAATGAATCAAGTAGATATATATTATCATCTAATGGTAGTGGTAATCTCAAAGTAATTAGCAAATCATCAAAAGAGAGTGTAGTTGTAATTGGGCTTAAAGTACCAGTTGTAACAGCATCAATTTCAGGTAATATTATAGTATATCTATTAGAAGATAACTCTTATGGTATCTATAATATATCTAATAATATGAAACTTTGGGAAGATAAATCTCAAAAAGTATTTGCTATTGATACAAGAGTAGCTAATCCAATATTTGTGGGTAATTCAATCATTTTACCAACTCTTGATGGAAAATTATTAACATTAAAAGCAAATAATAAAAGTGCTACAACCACTATATATATTAGTGCAGAAAAAACATTTAATAATGCTATTATATTGGAAAAAGTGGGAAGTAAAATTATTACAGCATCATCTCATGGTATTATGACTATACAAAATGGTGTAGAAAATAGACTAAGAGCTAAGATAAGTGAAGTAATTATAGCCAATAATGCTATCTATATCTTTACAAAATCTGGTAATATTATCAAAACTGATATGAATCTAAAAGAGATAACAACTCTTAAATTTGATTTTGCTCACTATAGTGTAGTAGGAAGCTATAACAATAAACTTTTTGCACTTGATTTTAAAGGCTCTCTAGTAGTATTAAATAGTGATTTAAGCAAACATAGAATTTATAAATTTGAAGATGTAGATAGATATACATTTATCTCAAATGGAAGACTATTCAAAAACAAAGAGGTAATTTCTCTAAATAATCTAAACTATGAGTGATGCCTTAATATCATTTTATGAGTATTTAAGTGTAGTAAAAGCACTAAATACTCAAAGTATCAAAAGTTATATAAAAGATATTAAACAGCTAGAAGAGTATTATCAACCACGAGATTTATTATCTCTTGATAATATGGATATTCTAAAGTTTTTAGCTCAATTTGAAAACAAAAGAACCCTAAATCGTAAATTATCATCTATCAATAACTTCTTTAATTTTGCAAAAAGAGAATCTCTAACCAAAAGTAAAATATCACTAAAAACCTCAAAAGTCCCTAGAAACCTACCTAAATACCTATCAACTGATGAGATTTTATCAGGATTAGAGTTAATAGATAAAACCAAAACAAATGGATTAAGAGATTATGCTTTAATTCTATTTCTATATGCGAGTGGTTGTAGAGTATCAGAGGCTCTAAATGTCCAAAGAGAAGATATTATAGATAACTGGCTTAAAATTAGATTTGCCAAAGGTGAAAAAGAGAGATTAGTACCATTAGCACCTATAGCAATTAAAGCCCTAGAGGAGTATCTAAAAGAGGCAGATATATCATCTACATATATTTGGCTAAATAAAAATGGAAATAGACTTAGTAGAATAACAGCATATAATATCACCAAAAAATATCTAAATGTATCTCCACATACCCTAAGACACTCATTTGCTTCTGCCCTTATAATAGGTGGAGCAGATTTAAAAGTAGTACAAGAGTTATTAGGACACTCATCATTAGTAACTACTCAAATATATACACATATAGAGTCTCAAGAGTTAAAAGAAACCATAAATAAATACCACCCATTAGCAGAAGAGATATAAGTTTGAAATATATAGTAGAGAGATTAAGTAAAAAAAATATAATATGTAAATCGCTAGAAAAGATGGAGCTTAAAACTCTTGGTAGTAGAAAAAAAATAGATTTATACTTTGGTGTAACAGTCAAAAAATATTATATAATAATCATATATATCAATCGTAAAAGCAAAGTAGTAACCAAAGATACAAAAGATTATTTTGAACTACATAAAAAATTAGAGGAGTACAATAGTAGTAAAATTTTAAAAAAATATATTATTATAGACTCTTCATTATGTAGCAAAGCAAAAGAGAGGTTATTAGAAAATGGGTGGAAGATAGTTTAAAATAGAATAATATATACTTGTAGATAAGTAATAAAAAATCTATTTATAGAAAATAGTATAAGTTTAACCACAAATAGGCTAAAATATCATCAATTATTTATAGGGATTTACATGAGACTTTTTGATAAAAACAACCATTTTAATTTAGCAAATATTATCACTTTTGCCAATATTACTTGTGGTATATTGGGGATATACTTTATTGTTGAGGGTAACTTTTTGGTGGCTATAATATTGGCTTGGATTGGTGGGGCTTTTGATATTGCTGATGGAAAAATAGCAAGAAAATATAATTTATCTACCGAATTTGGTGTGCAAGTAGATAGTTTTGCTGATTTTATATCATTTGTAGTTATGCCATCATTTTTGGTATTTTATGCTATTGAGAAATCATCTACAATAGATGAGATTATGGTGGGTATTATCTTTATATTTTATATTATTAGTGGGCTTAGAAGACTTATAGAGTTTAATCTCAAAACTGATGCTGGAGGGGTAAGTAAGTATTTTGAGGGTGTCCCTACTCCTCTTGGTGCTATTTTATTATGGGTTTTATATTTAGTTTATAGTTATGGAGTTATTACAAATATATATGTAGTATCTATTATAGTCTTATCTATTGCTATCTCACTTAATAGCAAACTTAAAATCCCACACCCATAAGAGTAGATATGAATAAAATTACTAAATATATTGATAAATTTACACAACTTGTAATGTTTAAACACTCAATATTTTCACTACCATTTATATTTATAGCAATGCTTATAGCAAGTAATGGTTGGTTTGGGTGGAAGCTATTTATTTTGGGGACTTTCTCAGCCCTTAGTGCAAGAAACTTTGCTATGGGAGTAAATCGTTATCTTGATAGAGATGTAGATGCCCTAAACCCACGAACCAAAAATCGCCCATCTGTTGATGGTAGAGTATCAAATATTGAGATGATAAGCTTTATTATAATAAATGCTTTTATATTTATTGGAGTAGCATATATTATTAATGATTTAGCATTTAAACTATCTATTCCAATTTTAATAATTTTAGGTGCTTATACACTATTTAAAAGATTTTCAGTACTTGCCCATATTATATTAGGGATTAGCTTGGGTTTAGCACCAATAGCAGGAGTGGTAGCTGTATTAAATGATTTTACTATGTGGTCAATATATTTAGCTATTGGGGTTACTTTTTGGGTAGCAGGATTTGACCTGTTATACTCTCTTCAAGATATAGAGTTTGATAAAAAACATAAACTACACTCAATCCCATCAAAATTTGGTGTTAAAAATACGATGATGATAGCAAAAATATTTCATACACTTACCATAATATTTTGGGCTATATTTATAATTAAAGCATCTTTGGGAATATTTGCTATGATAGCTGTAATATTTAGTGCTATAATGTTGGGATATGAACACTATTTAGTAAATAAAGATTTTACAAAGATAGATAAGGCATTTTTTACAGTTAATGGATATTTAGGATTTATATTTTTGATTTTGATTATTTTAGAAGTTACAATAAACTAAAGGAGAAGAGATGGCAAAAGAACACTATTTTGATATATCAGCAAAACTTGATATGAGTGAGATGAAAAATGCTGTAATTATGGCACAAAAAGAGGTATCTACACGATTTGATTTCAAAGGAGTCAAAGCAGAGATAGACCTAAATGAAAAGGCAAAGGTATTAAATCTTACAAGTTCAAGTGAAGAAAAAATTGATGCCCTCAAAGATATTTTAATATCTAAGCTTATCAAAAGAGGAATAGCAGGTAAATCATTAGAAGAGGTCAAAAAAGAGGGTGTAAGTGGTGGAAATAGTAAAATAATCTATAAAATAGTAGATACTATTGAAAAAGATGAAGCTAAACAAATCGTAAAAGCTATTAAAGATATGAAGCTTAAAGTTACACCATCAATTCAAGGTGATGAAGTAAGAGTAAGTGGTAAAAAAATTGATGCCCTACAATCTGTGATTAGTGAAGTTAAAAAACTTGACCTTAAAGCACCATTAGTATTTGGAAATTTCAAATAGATATGAATATTATCAAAGAAGAGTTTGAAAATAGAGTAGAGACTATATGGGAATCTAGTGAAAAAAACTTTAATGGAGACTCTTTTATATCTATCAAAAAAAGTAGAGATTATTATATGTATGCCCAAAGAGCAGGAGTAGATAGTATCGCTTTTATTCTTTATGATAAAAATATAGATAAATTCGCACTTATCAAAGAGTCTAAGCCTCCACTTGATACAAATAACTATTTGGCATCTCTTATCACAGCATTTGGTGGTAGTATAGATATGGATAAAACTCCCAAAGAGATATGTCAAATAGAAGTAGCAGAAGAGTCTGGATATAAGGTAGAGTTATCAAAAATTCACTTTGTAGGAGAGACTTTAGTATCTACTCAAATGTCTCAAATATGTAAGCTATTTATCGTAGATATAACCAATAAATCCAAAACTCAAAAAGCAGAATATGAGATAGAAAGCAAACACTCACAAGATAGAGTGGTATGGCTAGATAGAGATGAGATAATGGAAAATGGGGATTGGAAATCAATTTATATTTTATCTCAAATGTTATATTTAAAGTTTTTTAGATTTTTAAGGTAGTAACCGACTCATAATATAGTAGAGAATTAAAAACAAGTTCTAAATAAAAAATATAATTTATTTATGATATAATAATCCTAAAAAAGGTAAAAGATGCCAAGAAAACTAATAAGCTTTGATTGGGCAATAAAAAGAATATTGTGAAGCAAACTACTGCACGGTTAAGTATAGATGAGATTAAAGAGATTCAAATTAGTTTAGATTGATAATTGGTTGGTTTTATCAATCCTAAATCAAATATATTAAAATTTGTTGTTAGTATATTTTCAATTGGATTTATCTAATGCACTTTAAAAGTTTTTATTCAATATAACTTTTAGGGTATTTGTGATAGACTTTTGCCAAAAATGGATATATATGATTAAAAAACTATTTATAATATCGTTTTTATTTACAAACCTATTTGCTTATATGAGTAGTACTGATATTTTACCTTGGGGTGCTTCTAATAAATTTATGAAAATTGAGATACTAGACCAAAAGAGTTTGCATTATGATAATATAGATGGTGTGAAGTTTAGTGAAATATCTGATTTGGCTTATAACCGTAAATCAAAAAAATTATATATGGTAAGTGATGAGGGTAGGGTGTTTGAATTTAGGGCTATATTTGATGATAAAATATCAACTCTTACCCCTCTAAAAGGTGTTAAAATCACCAAAAAAAATGGTAAAAAGTTTAGAAATTATAGAAGAGATAGTGAGGGTGCTACACTTGATTATAAAGGTAGATTAGTATTATCTTTTGAGGGACGACCAAAAGTGGCTAGATTTGGTAGTAATGGTAGAATGATAGCCAAATATAGAGTACCCAAAGATATATCAAAGATTAGATATTTAAGAGGCAAGAACAAAGGAATAGAGGCATTAGCTTATCATTATAAATATGGTTTTTTAATGGCAACAGAGTACCCAATCAAAAAAAATCCTAAATCAATTCAAACAATATACTCATCAAAAGGTAAAAAATGGCACTTTAGTGCATCTACTCATAAAAATAGTGCAATTAGTGCAATTGAAGTTATGAATGATGGTAATATTTTGGTCTTAGAACGAGCATTTAGTGGACTGTTTCGCCCATTTATTATCACTCTCAAAAAAGTTTATATTAAAAATTGTAAGAATAATTTTTGTAAAAGTGAAATATTAGCTACTCTTGATAGTTCTAAGGGGTGGGATGTAGATAACTTTGAGGGGCTTGTAAGAGTGGGTAAAAATAGATATATTATGATTAGTGATGATGGAGATAATTTTTATCAAGATACATTATTGATATATTTTATGACAAATTAAAATTATAGATTTATCAATTATCAAATCTATAATTTAATTTCTATTATTTCATAGATATATATCGTCTAATTTTTTTAATATCATTAGAATCAATCTCTCCATAAATAACATCACTATTATCATCTCTAATTGCCTCTCCATTTGGATTGATAATAGCACTACTACTTGCCATATCGCTATCAGATGAGTTTGATAGTAGTACAAAACACTGATTTACAATAGCTAAAGCTTGTGATAGAGTCTCTAAATGGGCTTTTCTTGGTAGTCCCCAGCGAGATGGGATAATAATCACATCACACCCCTCTAATCTCTTCCAAATCTCTTTGAATCTTAGTTCAAAACAGATTAATATTCCATAAGTTATACCCTCTATTTCAAACTTTACAATACTCTCTATATCTCCTGATATAAAATATTTTCTTTCATCTCCAATAGTAAAGAGTTTGACTTTATCTTGGGTATAGACTACTTTCCCTCTATTTATAACAACAGCTCTATTTACAAATCCCCTATCACTCTTATACACAAGTGTTAAAACTAAGATTTGATTATCTATGATTTGAGTTAATTGCTCTATTGCCTTGTTATAAAACTCTCCAACTTTATCAAAGTTATCATAATCAAAGGCAGTTAATAGCACCTCTGGGGCTACTAAAATATCTGCTTTTGGATTTGATTTTATCGCTTCTACTAATCTTATAAGATTTTTTTCATAAGACTTATCACTATTAAATTGTAAAATAGCTACCTCTTTATTAAAAGTCATCAAAATTTAAACTCCCTTTACTATAATTTGTAACATTTCCCTCAAAGAAGTTTGTTTTTTGTTCATTAAATTTAGCAAAATCATCAACCCAAGATATAGGGTGTGATACATTATAAATTTTTTCTAAGCCAACAGCTTTTAATCTCTCATCTGCAAGATACTGGATATACTGTTCTATTATATCATCTGTTAAACCCAAAATTTGTCCTTGTGTGATATATTTACCCCACTCAACTTCTAATTTTACAGCCTCTCTAAACATATCATAAACCTCTTCTATCAACTCTTTTGTAAATAGTTCTGGTCTCTCTCTTTTGGTTGAACGAATCATATTTTGAAATAAAATTAGATGTGTAACTTCATCTCTTTGGATAAATCTAATCATCTGAGCAGAACCCAACATCTTGCCACTTCTAGCAAGTGTGTACATATAAGCAAATCCACTATAAAAATAGATTCCCTCTAAAATTTGATTAGCAAACATTGCTTTAACTATGTTTTTATCTGTTGGATTATTACTAAGTTCTTCATAAACTTTGGCTATTGCATCATTTTTGGTCTTTAGCATCATATCGTTACGCCATAAATCATAAATCTCTTCGCTATTTGATGATATACTATCTACCATCACAGCATAAGATTGAGCATGTAATGCCTCTTCAAAGGCTTGTCTAACTAATACTAAGTTAATCTCTGGTGAAGTGATAAATGGGTTTAGATTATCAATAATATTATTAGTTTGGAGCGAATCCATAAAAATTAATTGTGCTAAAACTTTATCATAAGCACTCTTTTGAGAATCTGTAAGTCTTTTATAGTCTTGAATATCAGGTGTCATATCCACCTCTTTTGGAAACCAAGTATTATTCAACATAGTTTCCCATAAATTATAAGCCCATTGAAACTTAATATCATTTAACTCAAATATACCAGTTGGGTCACCACCAAAAATTTTTCTATCTTTGGTTGTCTCTTTTGAATTTGGGTTATATATTTTTTTTCTTTTCATTTTTCTCTCTTTGGCTTTAGGATTTAAATAAGTTGTAGGTTATACCATAAAATTTATTAAAATATAATCAAATAAAAAGTATAAAAGGTTTATAATACTTATATAACTTATTAAATGGATTAAAATTGAAAACTTTAGAAGATACAATTGTAGATACTCTAATACAAATAATACCAAATCATCCTGCATTAAGATTAATGCAAGTAGCTGATATTAATAAAAATATATCTAATGAAAATATGTTGATAGATAAATTATTTGAATTTGTCAAAGATAAAGAGTATGATTTTCATCTTAACTTAATAACAAAAGATAATAGATATAATGATAAATATAAACTCTCAAAAGTATCATCTGTAAGATTTCTTGATTTAAATAGAGCCTCTTTTATGCTTCAAGCAAGACTTTATGACTTTGTATATATATCTGCTGATATAGAAAATATTGGTGATTTTAGTCAAAAAATATATAAAGTAATTAAAGGTAGTGGTATTATTTTGATTTTTATTGATAAGAGTAAACAAGATAAACTACAAGAGTGGAAAGAGGAGTTAGAAAATAACTTTTTTGTAGCTATTAATACAATTGATATATCTAATGATTTTGAAGTATTAAGTGCCAAAAAAATGCATGGATGGGGTGGATGAAACCGTTAATAGATACATATAAAGAGTTTGAAATATATAAGTATATTATCATATTTACTACTGCTGTTGCATCTATATTAATAGCTTGTGAAGATACATCTCTTGGAAGAGAGTGGCATAGTTATAGTATATTTTTCCAGCATATACTCTTTGGTATATTAGTTATTGATAATATTATGTATATTAAAAAAGCTGTTATAGATAATAAATTAAAAACATATATGTTATCTTTTGATGGTATTATAGATTTAATAGCATCTATTACATTTATATTGACATTTTTAGATACCTCAAATGATATTAAAGTTACTTTAGGAATAATATCTTTTCTCAAAATTGCAAGATTTTCTGATGCTTTGGTAATATTTAAAGATGTAATTGTAAATGAGAGAAAATCTCTATTAGCTTCACTATATTTAATGCTTCTACTCACTTTTTTCTTATCTACTATATTATATTTTTTGGAGAGAGATGTTAATCCCAAAGGATTTTCTAGTATTATAGAGGCTATGTCTTGGTCTATTGCTACACTAGCAACAGTAGGATATGGTGATGTAGTACCTATTACAATTATAGGTAAGATATTAGGTTCATTAGCATCATTAGTTGGATTAGGTATGTTTGCCCTACCTGCTGGTATCTTGGTAAATGGATTTGCACAAGAATTAGCAAGAATTAGATATATCACCAGTTGGAATTTAGTTGCAAAAGTCCCTATTTTTGCCCATCTTGATAAAGGTACAATATCAGAGATAGCTAGAATGCTTTTTATTAGACGATTTAGTAAAGATGAGGTAGTTATCAAGGAGGGAGATATTGGTGATAGTATGTATTTTATTTTAGATGGAGAGGTAGAAGTTACAAGAGAAAAAGATAATTTAGATATTATATTGGGTGCAGGTGATTTTATTGGAGAGATTGCACTTATCAAGCATATACAAAGAACAGCCACAGTAATAGCTAAAAAACGGTGTGAGATGTTAGAATTAACCACCTATGATTTCAAAAGATTAATTCTTGATAAACCTCACATATTAGATAAAATCAAAAAAGTTTCAGAGTCTAGGAGTGATTAATCTTTACAGAGTGGGTGAGAATTTAGATACTCATTTAGTTTTGTGCTATTTGCAAGTTTTGTATATAATTGAGTAGATGCCATTGTAGAGTGTCCTAGTAGCTTGGATATATCACTTACTCTTGCCCCCTCATTTAATAAATCAGTGGCAAATGAGTGTCTTAGTTGATGTGGGCTTACTTTTATACCATTTGCTTTAAATACTTTATTTACAATATATCTAATTTGATTTGTATTTAATGGTTTATCTTTTTTTTCTAGCAGGTATATATTTGGGTTGGCAAAAGCTCTATATTGATTTATAATTGATGAGAGAATTGGAAGTAGAGGTAACTCTCTCTGTTTTGCCCCTTTACCATTGATTAATATCCACTCACTTTTGATATCAATAAGCTTTATAGATGCTAATTCACTAATACGAATACCTAATCCATAAAGCATATATACAATAGTTTTTTCTAATAGTGAAGATGATGATAATACCTCTTCTATATATCTATTTTCTATGGGTTTTGGGAGTCGTTGAGGTACTTTAATAGTATCATCACCAACTATTTGAAACTCTATATCTTTTTGGTCATAAAGAAACTCTATAAAGCTTCTAATAGCTGATAGTTTTTTGACAATAGTTTTTTTATTAAGTTCTACTATCTCTACTCTAAACTCTCTTATATCAAATTTACCTGTGGCATTATCTATTTTATATTTTCCTCTAAGTTGTTCTAAGACTATTTTATAAGTCTTAATTGTAACATCAGGATAACCACGATTATCTTTGAGGTAATCCAAAAACTCTTTAGTGAGTTTATCATAATTAGCTAATAACATATCTCATCATCTTCTCTTTTAATATATCTCTTGCTTCATTTATATCCATATCACTCATATCTAAAGTTTGATAATATATATCTATTTTACTAAATAGCTTTGGTATTACAAATCTATCCCACGAATTAAACTGCCAATATCTATTTGATTTATAACCAATAATAATAATAGGAAGTTTAAATTTAATTGCCAATGATAATGCCCCATCACTTAGAGTATATCTAGGACCTCTTGGTCCATCTGGTGTAAAAAATATATTATTAGATTTTTTTATCTCTCTAATAGAACTTATTATTACACCTCTAGCACCCTTTGAAGATGAGCCTCTAATACTCTTGATACCCATTAAATTAAGAGAATTAGCAATAACATCTCCATCATGATGATGACTAATCACTCCAAACTTCTCTCCATCAATATCAAGATTTTTATAAATAGAGGGAAGCACAAAAAGCTCTCCATGCCAACCCACTAAAATAGAGTTATTTTTAATTGGCTTATCTATATAGTGATACTCTTTTTTACTACTCCACCAAATAATTCTCATAAATATATATATAATTGGTGGGATAATAATAGTAGCTATCTTTCGTAGTAGTAGCTTTTTTTTGCGTTTAAAGTCTATATCAACTCTCCACTAAGTGAAGCACGAGATACTTTAGTAACTTTAATTTTTCTAATAGTCCCTAATATATCTTCTGAACCATCTATATATACTAATCTTCCCTCATCACTTCGTCCTGATATTTGATTATTAGCTTTTAATTCATCAAAATATACCTCTATCTCACAACCTAGTTGAGAATCCATAATCTCATCTAAAATCTCTGTATGTCTTGCTTGAAGATGTGTAAGTCTTGCTGATGCTACTTGTGCATCTACTTGATTTTCATAATCTTTTGCAGGAGTCATTGGGCGAGGTGAATATTTAAAGGAAAATAGTTGGTCAAACCTAACTTTCTCTAATACATCTAAAGTATCATTAAAATCCTCTTCGCTCTCATTTGGAAATCCTACAATAATATCTGTTGAAATTGCTACATTTGGCAACATCTCTCTGATTTTATTACAACGATTTAAAAACCACTCTTTGGTATATCCTCTTTTCATCTCTTTGAGCAGTTTGGTAGAACCACTTTGTAGAGGGATATGAATCTGCTTACAAATTTTTGGATTAGAAGCAAACTCTTCTAAAAACTCATCATCCATATGTAGTGGGTGTGGAGAAGTAAATCTAATTCTTTTAAGTCCATCAATTTTACTAATATCTTGAAGTAACATTGTAAAACTATATTTACTACCACTATTATCACTAAATCTTCTTCCATAGTTATTGACATTTTGTCCCAAAAGCATTACCTCTTTTGCTCCATTATCTACAACTTTTTGAATTTCAGAGATAATAATATCTTTGGGAATTGAAATCTCCTCTCCACGAGTAGCAGGTACTATACAAAATGAACACTGCTTATCACAACCAATAGAGATATTTATCATAGCCCTTAATGAGTGGTTACGATACTCTCCAAATTGAAATTGGCTCTCATCATAATTTATATCAATCTCAACAGCATGATGTTTATCTACCACCTCATTTATCTTAGATACATTTCTAGCACCCAATACAAAATCAACAACAGGGGCTCGTTTGATAATCTCTTTGCCAAGATGACTAGCAGTACAACCACAAACTCCTATCTTAGCACCCTTTTTTCTCTTTTTATTAAATACCCCTATTTCAGAAAAAAGCTTTGATACAGGTTTTTCCCTAACACTACAAGTATTAATAATTATTAAATCGGCTTCACCCAACTCCGTGGTAAGTTGATATGGCTCTTTTTGATTTAATTGTGCCACAAGATGTTCACTATCGCGACTATTCATAGCACAACCCAAAGTTTCAAGAAACAATTTTTTCATAAATTAATCTTATTGAACTATATGGACTTCATAAATATACTCATTTTCACTCAATCCATATTTTACTTCTCTCATATATACAGAATATTCTCTCTCTTCAAAATACTCTATCAACTCTTTTAACTCTTTGTGAGAATTCTCAATATCAAAATAATATATACTTTGTGTATCTAATTTTGCCTCAATTTTATCTATCTCAATTAATTTTGGCTTTGATTTAAGTGTTTTTCTTGCTAATTTTAGTTTCATTTTTTACCTTAGAAATATAATTAATTATATTATAGTCTGTTTTTTATGAAGTTTGGATTAGTAGTAGGCACTTTTTGTTCCTTATAATATTCTACCTCAAAAGCATAATAAATATTATAGAAGTTTATTTAACAAAAAATTAACGATTCTTAGATAAACTCATATAATTTTAAAACTAATTATATAAGGAATAGTATGAATAAAAAAATTTATCTCTCACTAATTTGTGTTGTAGCATTAAATGGTGAGACTAATTTAGGGACTATTGAAATCAGTGAAAAGATTAATACAAAAGTAGTCAAAAATATAAGTGGCGAAGAGGTAAAATCAGCTGATTTGGCAGAGGCTTTATATAAAAATGTACCTAGTATATCTCTAGTTAGAAGAAGTGGGATTGCTAATGATATTATTTTGCGAGGGCAAAAGAGAGATAATATTAAAGTAACTATTGATGGGGCTGTTGTTTGTAGTGCTTGTGTGAATAGAATGGACCCTCCTACTTCTCATGTAGTAACTCACTCTATTACTAATGTTGAAGTCAAAGAGGGGCCTTTTGATGTAGAAGAGTTTGGGACTTTAAGTGGTGGGATTAAAATCAAGACTAAAGAGCCAAAAGAGGGGTTTAATGGTGAGTTTGGATTTAATATTGGTAGTTTTGGGTATCAAAAATTCTCTACAACTCTAAGTGGTGGGAATGATTTTATCAAAGTACTATTAAGTGTATCTAAAGAGAGTGGAGAACAGTATGAAGATGGAGATGGAAATATTCTATCTAAACAGTTATCTAATTATACTGCAAGTACCCCTGCCATAACTGATAATCCTTTTAATTATAGCCTAGCAAATATTAATAAAGACTCTTTTGAGAAAACTATGTATATGGGTAAGATTTTTGTAAATATTAGTGATAATCAAGAGTTAAGATTGAGTTATACTGCTAATAGAAGTGAAAATGTACTATATCCATCAAGTAAAATGGATGCTATTTATGACGATAGTGATATTATAAATTTAGAGTATATTGCCAAAAATCTCTCACCATACTCAAAAAAGTTATATTTTCAGATATATAATTCACAAGTAGAACACCCAATGAGTACAGAGTATAGAGCAGTAGCACTTGCAAAGGGTGCATATATGACTCATTTTCTTACTACTGATATGACAGGGATTAAGCTAAAAAATAGTTTTGATATAGATGATAAGAAGCATTTAACTTATGGAATAAACTTTAGCCGTAGAAATTGGGACGGTAGATATACATCAACAAATCTAGCAACAAATATAATAAAAGATATTGGTAAAAGTATAGATAATGTAGATACTACAAATAGTGCATTATTTATGAAATATTCTCAAGATATTGGTAAGTTATATTTAGAGTTGGGATTAAGATATGATACTACTGATATTGAGACAGCTTCTATTACAGAGATTGATAGAGATTTTAATTCACTTAGTGGTAATATTTTTGCTATATATAATATAGATAAAAATACAAAATATTTTATGGGTATTGGTAAATCAGGTAGAGTACCTGATGCAAGAGAGCTTTATAATACCAAATATAATACAGCTATAATGCCTCCTGTTAGAGTGGTAAATGGTAATCCAAATCTAAATCAAACTACAAATTATGAGATAGATTTTGGAGTTGAGAAAAAATTTGAAAATGGTAAAATCAAGGCGACTCTTTTTTACTCTAAGCTAGAGGATTATATATACTATAATGGTAGCCTAAATAGAAATAATTTTGAGAATATTGATGCTACTATATATGGATTAGAGATAAGTGGTTCATATATGCCAACTGATGATATATTTATCTCTCTTGGATTATCATATAAAAAGGGTGAAAAAGATACTCTAACCACTGGACAAACTGACAAAGATTTAGCAGATATTACACCTCTAAAAGTAAATGCTTCAATTACTTATGATTATGATGAAGATGGGGATATAGAACTCTCATTTATAGCAGGTGGTAGATGGGATAATGTAGATACTCAAAATGGAGAACAAGAGTTAGTAGGATATGGAGTATTAAACTTTAAAACTACACGAGAGTTTGATAATGGTATGAAAATGAGTATTGGAGTAGATAATATATTAGATAAAACTTATACAACTACAAATACATACAAAGATTTGATTTTGATGACTGATGGTTCTGATACAATGTTAATTAATGAGATGGGACGATATATATATGCTAATGTAAAGTATTCGTTTTAATTATTTAACAAATAATTAACACTTTTTAGATAGACTTTTATATAAATATTATATAGAGGTCATATATGAATATAGAGTTACTCAAAGAGATAGTTGATTATGGTGTTATTGGGGTCTTGGGACTTATGAGTTTTTTATCTTTATGGTTCTATATTGAGAGGCTTATATTTTTTAGAAAGATAGATTTATCTAAATATAGATTTAAAGAGAGTTTAGAGATAGATATAACTAATCATATATCAATTATATCCTCATTTGGTTCAAACGCTCCATATATTGGACTTCTTGGGACAGTTTTTGGTATTATTATTACATTTTATACAATGGGGCAGGGTAGTGATATTGATGTCAAGACTATTATGAGTTCATTAGCCCTTGCACTCAAAGCTACTGCTATGGGGCTTGTTGTAGCAATTCCATCTATGCTATTTTATAATCATCTTGCTAGAAAGATTGAGGTTTTGATAGCTCTTTGGGATATTGAACAAAAAAAGATTTTAGATGCAAATTAAAAAATTTGACTCTATGAATGTAGTACCATTTATAGATATTATGCTTGTGCTTTTGGTGATAGTATTAACTACTGCTACATTTGTGGCTCGTGGAGTCATTCCTATAGATTTAAGTGATTCTACAAGTTCTGATAAAATTACCAAAGAGATACCATTAGAGATTACTATCAAATCAAATGGAGATATATTTTTTAATAAAGAACAAGTAGTCAAAGAGAATATTATTACTAAATTAGAAAAATTTAAAAAAAAGACAGTAATAACTATAAGTTGTGATAAAAATTCAAAGTTTGAAAATTTTGTTTATATTATAGATATATTAAAAGACAAAGGATATAAAAACTTAGGAATAGTTACAAAATATGAATAGATACTTCTTCTCTTTTATTATCACAGTATTTGTATATTCTACTATAATTGCAAGTTTTTTATACTATTTTCATACTCCAAAAATAGTTGAAATTAAAACAAAAAAGAGTATAGAGAGTGTTAAATTTAGAGTAATAAATCAAGAAAAGGTAGAACCAAAACCAATTATAGAACCAAAAGTTATAACTCCACCTATACCTATTAAAAAGCCAAAACCTACTATTAAACCAAAACCAATAATAAAAAAAGATATAAATACAACTATAGAAAAACCAAAGCCAATTATCAAACCAAAACCTATCAAAAAAATAAGACCAAAAAAGAAAAAAAAGATTACCAAAAAAGTAACCAAAAGAAGAGTAAAGAAAACCCATATTAAAACAAATAAATCATCATCTAAAAAAGGTGTAACTAGTAGCAGAGTCAATGCCAAGAAAAAAGCACAACAAAAAAGATATTATAATAAAATTAGTAGGGCTATTAATAGAAATAAATCATACCCCTCAAAAGCACTTAGAAGAGAGATTGAGGGGAGTCTAAAAGTAAAAGTAACACTATCTTCACAAGGTAAGCTAATATCATATAAGATACTAAGTGGCAAAAAGATATTTAAAAAATCTGTAGCAAAAGCGATTAAAAAAAGCTTTCCACTAAGACCACCAAAGGGTATTTTTTCTTCTAATATAGAGTTCTATTTTACTCTTAGATATACTATATTAGAGTAGAAAATCACTTTAAAGTAATTTTCTTTTCTCCTCTTTTGTTGATATATTTTTGATATGTTGATTTGGATTATTTATCTCTATATATATTCTAGTCATTGCTATCAAAAATGATGTGATAGCAGGTCCTAAAATCATACCCCAAAACCCATAACTTGCCATTCCTGCAATTATAGAGAAAAATATTAAAAGCTCATTGACATCATTTACAGATTTTAACATATCTTTTTGTACAACTTTTATAATCATAGGTTTAATAAATGTATCTGCAATTATTGATATTACAATAATAGAGTATGATGCTATCTGAATTGATACTTCAGGAGAGATATTATTCCAAGCATAAATTGATAATGGTAACCATACAATTGCCCCACCAATTACAGGTATTAATGATGCAAAACCATATATTATACCAAATAGAAGTCCATCAAAATCAAAAAATTGAATAAAAAGTCCAAATAGTAACCCCTCAAAAATAGCCGTTACAATAATAGAGTAAAATACCACCTCCATTGTAGATGATACACTACTAATTATTTTGGTACTTTTAATTGTAGGAATTGGCACAATAGATTGAATTAATATAAATACCTTATCACCATATACATTTATAATAAAATAAAATACCAATACAAAAAGTATATTTTTGATAAATCCAATACCTGCACTTCCTGCTGAAGTTAGATAAGAGGCGTAATTTTTGATAGATGTTAATATCTCATCATCTTTGAAAAATTCTGATGATAACTCTTCTCCATAAGGAAAAGCTATTAAAATCTGTTTGATATATGTTGTTGAATCTTGTATAACATCCTTATCAATATGTGTAAGATACTCTATCGTTGCTGTGGCAATATATAAAATAGGTACAAAAATCAATAAAATTAATAGTAGAGTTGCCAACATAGAACTAGCTACTCTTGAATTAAACCTTTTGGTAAATCTCTTGGTAATATTATATGTTGCCATTGTAAGAAGCATAGCTATAATTATTGGAAATAAAAATGGCTCATATACACTATAAGCACCCCAAAGTGAAAGTCCAAAAAAGAATATTATCATTATATTTATATTGCTAATATTATTATTCAAAAAGAGTTCCTTTCTTCTCTATATTTTGTGGGAATTGTAGCTTGAAATGAGTATAAGCTTTTTGTGTAGCTACTCTACCCCTTGCAGTTCGTTCTATATATCCATTAGAGATTAGATATGGTTCTATCACATCTTCAATAGTACTCTCATCTTCACTCAATGATGCACCAATTGTATTTAATCCCAATGGCTTACCTCTAGCACTTAATAGAAGTTCCATAAGTCTAATATCCTCTTCATCAAATCCCAACTCATCTACACCTAACTCATCAAGACCATATTTAGCCCTCTTTAGTGTAATCTTATACTCATCTTCTACTTCTGCAAAATCTCTTACTCGTTTTAATAATCTCAAAGCAATTCTAGGAGTACCACGACTTCTAGTAGCTATCTCAATACTTGCATCATTAGATGTCTCTTTATCTAACTTTGTAGATGCTTGTGTAATAATTTTTGAAAGTTCATCTTCTGTATAAAATTGTAATCTAAAGTGCATTCCAAATCTATCTCTAAGAGGGTGAGAGAGCATTCCTGCCCTCGTTGTAGCACCCATTAGAGTAAATCTAGGTAAATCTATCTTGATAGTTTGAGCAGCAGGACCACTACCAATTATAATATCTAATCTAAAATCCTCCATAGCAGGATATAAAATCTCTTCAATAGCAGGAGACATTCTATGAATTTCATCAATAAATAGAATATCACCCTCTTCTATATTAGTAAGTAGTGCTGCTAAATCTCCACTTTTTTCTATCATAGGTGCTGCTGTAGTTTTGATATTTACACCCATCTCATTAGCTATAATATTAGCAAGAGTTGTTTTGCCAAGACCTGGGGGGCCAAAGAAGAGAATATGGTCAAGTGCCTCTTCTCTTCTTTTACTAGCCTCTATAAAAACTTTTAGGTTTTTTTTTATCTTCTCTTGTCCAATATACTCATCCCAACTACTAGGTCTTAAAGTTGTCTCATAATTTATATCTGTTTCAAACTTCTCTATCTCAACAACTCTATCCATAAACTACCTTACTACGATATGATTTCGTACTCTTCTTGCACCTTTTACAGACCTTGCTACTGCACCTGCTAATGCCACTTGTTGCCCATTATTTACAACGCCTGTCAATAAAATCTCATTATTGTATGTTTTTACACTAATATCAAAACTCTTTAATCCAACAGTAGCTACTAATTTAGCTTTTATTTTAGATGTTACAAAACTACTTGCTACATACTCTGTTGTATCATCTGCTACTTGATTTGTAGAACAACTTGTTAATAACATTATCATAGATATTAATATATATATTTTTTTCATATTTTTCCTTTAATTTTAATATGTATAGGCTTCACTTGGAAACTTAGATGATTTTACCTCATCTCTATACTCTTTGATAGCCTCTTTTATTAGTTTACTCCCATCAAGATATTTTTTGACAAATTTTGGTGTAAATTCATCATACAATCCCAACATATCACTCCAAACCAATACCTGCCCATCACACTCAACTCCAGCACCAATTCCAATTACAGGAATATTTAATGCCTTTGTTACTTTTTGAGCCACATCAGGCTTAACACCCTCAATAATCAACCCAACTGCACCTGCTTTTTCAATTGCAAGTGCATCAGCTACAATCTCATCACTCTCATCTTCTGTCTTACCCTTGATACTATATCCACCCTCACTTCTAACACTTTGAGGTTTAAGTCCAATATGTCCAAATACAGCAATTGCATTTTGACTAAGATACTCTATAATATCAGCTTTTTCTCTACCACCCTCTAGCTTAATAGCATCTACTCCACTCTCTTGGTATGCTCTAATAGCATTATCAAGTGCCTTATCAGGGGTAGGATAAGAGCCAAAAGGCATATCAAAAAGTACAAAAGAGTTGCTACTTTTACTTACTACAGCTTGTGTATGATATATCATTTGATTCATATTAGCACTAATTGTATCATCTTTACCACTAAAACTCATATTAAGGCTATCACCTACTAGTATAATATCAATATATTGGTTAAATATAGATGTAAAAAGTGCATCATAAGCCGTAAGCATCACAATCTTCTCACCCTCTACTTTCATCTTTTGTAGTGTTTTAACTGTTATTTTTTTATTCACTTTATCCTCGTTAATTTTAGTCATATTATTCTATCAAAAAAAATATTATATCAACTTAACTAAAAGTAGGTGAATAGAAATAAGTTATTGTTTTTCCAAACAAACAATATCAATATCTAAACTATCACAAATTTCAAGTAAAAAAGCAAATGAATATGAACCTCTATTAATCTTACTTCTTATTGTATTCTCACTATATTCAAACCCTCTATCTTTCATTAATTTAGATAATTTAATATATGTTACTTTTCTTTCTCTTAGCTCTTTTTTCAAAAACTCTTTAGCTCTATTTTTCATATATAATCTTTATTTTAATTATATCATAACTTTAAATCATCTTGACAAAATGCTGCTAATATGATACAATATAAGATATTTTTCAAAGGTTTATTATGAGTTTTAAGATTTTTTCTACATTTACAGGTGCTGGTGGTTTGGATATTGGTTTTCATGGTGATTTTAAATTCTTAGACACTTATTATCCAAAACTAAATTTCACAACAACCAAAGCTTTAGAGATAAATCCACATGCTTGTGAAACACTCAAATATGATAATAAATATTTTAGAGATACAGAGATACTCAATAAAGACATTACAAAAGTAAACCCAAATGATTTTAAAGATGAAAATTATGATGTACTTTTAGGAGGATTTCCATGTGTTACATTCTCTATTGTAGGCAAACAAATTGGATTACAAGATGATATAAATGGTAAACTGTATGAGAATTTTGTAAACTTTGTAGAAGTTTTACAACCAAAAGTATTTTTAGCAGAAAATGTAAAAGGTATTTTATCAGCCAATAAAGGTGAAGCGATTAAAATTATTACCAAAAGGTTTGAAGACACGGGCTATAATTTACAAGTTCATTTAGTCAATTTCGCAGATTATGGTGTACCTCAACTTAGACAAAGAGTCTTATTTATAGGGATAAGAAAAGATATAAAAGAAAAGTTTATCTTACCAAAACCAACCCATAAAGACAAACACATCACATCACAAGAAGCCTTTCAAAATCTTAATAAAAAATGTATCAATCATACATTTATCAAACAACTACCAACTACAACTACCAAACTTCAAGCAATCCCAGAGGGTGGAAATTTCAAAGATTTACCACCTGAATTAGCTGTAAAAGGACGAATGTCAAATATATATAGAAAATTAGATAGAAATAGACCTGCCTACACAGTTCTAGCAAGTGGAGGAGGAGGTACATGGACATATCACTATGAAGAGCCACGAGCATTAAGCAATAGAGAAAGAGCAAGACTACAAGCCTTTCCTGATGATTTAATTTTTAAAGGAACTAATACAGAAGTAAGACGACAAATTGGGAATGCCGTCCCTGCTGTGGGGGTTTATCCTTTTGCTAGGGAGATTGAGAAAATATTAAAGGGTTTTAATTAGTTTAGAAAAATCTTTCATATCTCCACTTTGAATATAGTAATTTTCTGCATCCATTGAAATCTTTCCATTTAATAAAGACTTCTGTGGAAGTATAAAATTATTGCTTATTAAATATTTTAAATCTTTATTTGTAATATAACCTGCAATATCATATTCCCATGTTTTTGATTTTATAAGAGAGTATAACTCTTTTTTATTTATATCATTTGAATATAGTAATCTATTGGAACTCATCATTTTTTCACCATCTGGTTTTATTCTCACTAATACAAAATAATCATATATAGAATTTTTATCTGTAGTTAAATTAGGAAGATATTCACCTTTCTCACTCCAGTCTTTTGTCTCCAATAATAATAAATTACCATAAAATTTAGTTGATTTTACAGAGAATTTTATCTCATTAAGTTCTATATCGCTATCATCCCATTCGCCTAATCCATATACATCAAAATCAGGGTTAGATAATTTATCATAAGCTTCTTTATTATTCTTAAAGAATGTACTGTATACTCCCAACTCTGATAACTTACCTTGGAATGTATTAATAAATATTTGACCTTTTTTTCTATTCATAGTACCACCAGTTCTATGGTCTCTATGTTCTCCATCTCCAAAAGTCATTGCATAAGCAAACTCAAAAACATTATCAATTGTTTTATCTTTAAATGTGTTACCATTTTGAAAGCTTTTCTTACTATCTATAAAATAATTATTCTTTTCTTTTCTTAACTTATTCATTGTTCTAGTCCCTTTTATATTTTAGAATAAGTCAAAAACTTATCCATTTTATTTTTTATATACTTCTCAAATTTCTCTTTATCTTGAATAAGTTGATAAATATCTTCTTTTGTTGGTATTTCAGTAGGTATAGTAATTAAAAAACCATCATCTAATAAATTCTTAGGTTTTAATCTCAACTCCAACCTTTTTTTAGCTTTATAAATTTTAGAATTTCCATACTTAGCATCAATTACACCATTTAGAAATACTGATTGTTTAATCTCACTATTTTTATCTCGTTGAGTTATTGTATCTGTATTAATATTATCAATATCTACCTCAAAGGCACAAATATAACTCTCTTTTTTACTACCTCTTAAAAAGAAGAAAAAATAAACATTATTTATATTTTTATCAGTTTTAACATTAGCTAATTTCTCTTTCCAAATTGATGTCCAACCATCTATAATCTCTTGATACTGTTCATTTTTAAACATATCATCTAAACTAAGACCTGTACCTACAAATTTTTGAGCTAATGAAGTTTCACCACTATCTCCATTTGTAAGATTATTATTTTTATCCACTTTACAAGATAACATTTTTACATCTGCACCCCATTCATTAGGCTTTAAAATATCTATGGGATAACTACCTGCTCCCACTGCTTCAACTTGTAAAGCTTGAACAAACCACTGCTCTAAATGCTCTTTTGGGATTTGTATAGGTAAACTTTCCTTGCCATTATAAACTTCAGGTTGAGCAAACAGTGATGTATTCATAAAATATTGAATTACTTTAAGTGAGTATTCTCCAAAAAAATTATTTAACTCTTTTTTGGAAAGTGGTCTTAA
>Ga0256842_1001047_pt1 | contig 23156 bp, 25 predicted proteins | sample 4559240metaG_FD_185973 | JGI IMG/M metagenome (GOLD analysis project Ga0256842, IMG submission 185973) | Hydrothermal vent microbial communities from Guaymas Basin, Mexico - 4559-240 | ecosystem: Environmental > Aquatic > Marine > Hydrothermal vents | place: Mexico: Guaymas Basin | collected... | reverse complement strand
ATCTTCAACATATAGAACCCTTATGTTTATCGATTTTTTAATCTTGATTATTTTATCCAAAAGTTCTCTATTCATTGTGTCAAAAATATACTAATTACAACTATTTGTCAACAAAAGTTTCATACGCAATAAAGAACAACCGAAGTGAAAGGGGAAGAATTATATTCCGACTACATATCTTTTTTTAAGGACAGAACAGATGAATATATCAGGTGAAATTATAAAATCCTAAATAGCCATATCTTTACATTAGCCAATCTTCCACCTTTAGAGGTGCCACCTCGAAAGGTGGAAGATTTTAAGGTGGAAACTTTTTTTCATCCGTTGGATACGCTCCGCCTATTAAATTTACAAAAAAGAGATGAGCATCTATGGTTTATAAAAAAGAGAAGAAGGATTTATAAAAAATTGTCCTGACAAAAGGGCGAATACAATCTCTCCTTATCCCTTGAAGTAGGTTTTCAACGGCTTTCTCAAAATTAAAATTCAAAGAGCTTTACCAGTTTTCTCCAAGTATTTCAAAATAAGCTTGCGGATGATTGCATGCCGGACATATTTTTGGTGCGCTCTTTGCTTCAATGATAAAACCGCAGTTTAAGCATCTCCAAATTACAGCTTCATCTTTCTCAAATACCTTATTTTCTTCTATATTTTTGGCGAAGTCGGAAAATCTCTTCTCGTGCTGCTTTTCGGCAACGGCGATTGATTCAAAAACATCTGCAATTGCATCAAATCCTTCTTCTTTTGCCTCTTTTGCAAATGAGGGATACATATCGCTATGTTCATAATGCTCCCCTGCCGCTGAATTTTTTAGATTTTCGAGCGTATTTCCTATACTACCTGCAGGGAAACTTGCCGATATTTCAACCTCTCCGCCCTCTAAAAATTTGAAAAGCCTTTTTGCATGCTCTTTTTCCTGATTTGCCGTTTCTTCAAAAGCCCTGCTTATCTGTTCATAACCCTCTTTTTTTGCCACAGAAGCAAAATAGCTGTATCTGTTTCTTGCCTGAGATTCACCTGCAAAAGCTGTGAGTAAATTTCTTTCTGTCTTCGTTCCTTTTAAACTCATTTTAAAAACCTCCTTCTTTATCAGGTTATTTAGTTATAACATATTTTTATCTTTTGTCAAAACAGCAAAAATCTTTTATTCTGCTTGAATTTTAAGATATTATATGTTATTTTTCCCAAGTATGGAAAAAGTTTTAATAAAAGGTAAAAATTTTCTCGGTTTTGAAATTGATATCAATGAAAATGATATTAAAAGTATAACAAAAGAGCTTCAAATTGTGCTTGCAAGTAGCTCTCACCTTATAAAAAATACAATAGTTACACTTAAATTAAACAGCAAAAACCAGCTATTTGCAAAAGATATAATAAATTTTCTAAAGGAAAGAGGAATAAGCATAAATGCTGTTGTAATCAACGATAAGAATAGCATAAATCAGGAAGATATCCCGCCGGTTATAGAGCTAAAAAATACACACACGGTTACATCAAAAGAGGAGCATACCGCAACATACAAAGGCAACTTACGAAACGGACAAAGTGTAAAGGCGAATGGGGATCTTGTGATTGTAGGAAATGTCAACTCAAATTCATACATTTATGCAACGGGCAATATCTTTGTTCTCGGCGACTTGTATGGAATACCTCATGCAGGATATGGTGGCGACGAACATAGCGTTGTTTTTGCATTTTCTCTTCATTCACCTCAAATCAGAATAGGAGATTTTATAACTCGTTCTCCAGAGGAGGAAGCAAACACCTCAGTAAAAAATAGCAAAATGAATGAACCTGAAGTTGCCTATATAGACAATAACAACATAGTCATAAACAGTTATCGGGAATGGATAAAACTAAAAGAATAATGGAGTAGATATGGCAGGAAAAGTTTTAACTATCACATCAGGAAAGGGCGGAGTAGGTAAATCTACAAGTTCCGCAAATATATCGCTTGGGCTTGCTTTAAGGGGTAAAAAAGTCGTTACGATTGACCTCGATATAGGTTTAAGAAATCTTGATATGATACTTGGATTAGAGAATAGGATTGTTTATGATGTTGTAAATATAGTAGAAAAGGTATGTAAATTAAATCAAGCAATGATAAAGGACAAGAGAACGGATAATTTATACTTAATAGCCGCAGCGCAGACAAGGGATAAATCGGCTGTAACCGCCGAACAGATAGTAGAATTAACTGAAGAACTTAAAAAGGATTTTGACTATATAATACTCGATTCTCCTGCAGGCATTGAGGGAGGATTTAAAAATGCTATGATGCCGGCTGACGAAGTCATAATAATTACTACACCTGAAATTTCAGCTGTTAGAGATGCAGATAGGGTTATAGGTATTTTGGAATCAAACAATAAAACCGAGATGAGTTTGATAATAAATAGAATTAACCCTGAACTTGTAAAAAAGGGTGATATGATGAGCAAAGACGATGTGCTTCAGGTGTTAAATATACCACTTATCGGAGTTGTACCTGAAGATAAAAATATAGTAAGCTACACAAACACCGGCGAGCCTTCCATACTTCATAGTCAATCGGAATCAGGATTGGCTTATAAAAACATAATACAAAGAATTATGGGTGAAAATGTGCCTTTTATGGAGATTAACGAGAAAAAAACAGGTATTTTAACAAGCATAATAAACTTTTTTAAGGAATAGGTGGTATGTTATTTAACTGGTTTAGAAAAAATAAAAAAACAAGCGCAAATATGGCAAAAGAGAGACTTCAGATAATACTTGCCCACGAAAGAGCTGAAAATAAAGCACCATTTTTGGATGACTTACGACAAGACATAATAAAAGTGATAGCAAAGTATGTTGATATTGACCCTTCATCAATCAATGTAAATCTTCAGAAAGATTCATCTATTGAGGTTTTGGAAATAAATATACCAATAAAATGATTTATATAAATTTTACTCATTCCCTTTTAAGTCAATCTTCTCTTCAATAAGCAAAACCGGTATGCCATCTTTTACGGGATATTTTACTTGGCACTTTTCGCATATTAAAAACATACCATCCTTACTTTCTTTAAGGTCTCCTTTACATATAGGGCAAGCTATTAAATCAAGTAGCTCTTTACTCAGACTCATCTGTGCCTCCAATTTTTATATCAGATAATATTTTGTTAATCATATCCCGATTATACACATCTTCCTGTTTGATTTTAATTAATTTTATATCAGCAGAATTTAAAATAGGTTCTATAACCGCAAGAGAATTTATTTTTGCCTTATTATCGTTGTTAATAATAAAAACCGTCGCAACAGGATGAAGATGACGCCTTGTAACTATAAGAAAATCGGTGAATTTGCCACTTATGTGTAAATAGGCGTTTCTATCATTTTTTGGCGACCATATAAAGTCGGTCAATCTAATTTTCGGGAAAATTTTAACATTCAATTTACTTTTATATATAGAATCGCATAAATTATTGTAAGCTATTTTTTCGGTACTTGAGAGAAGGTAATCCTTCTTCTTATAGTGAAAATCATAATCTTTAACCTTGCATTCTTTGTTCTTTATTGCAAAAAAAGCCACTACAAGAACCAAAACCAATGATACTAAAACAATGAGCCACATAAAAAATCCCCTCTTAATATAAAATTAGCACCTGTCACTCTTTACTTTTTCGGCATCTCTTTATCCTCAAGTTCAAGTTCCTTAATAAGCCGGCGTATAGTCCATTTTTCAGATATAGGTGTTAAAGCAGCCCACAAATTTTTTCTTAGAGATAACGCTTTTACCCGTTCCATAAAATTAACCAAATCCTTCTCCTTGAATCCACTAAAAATGATTACTCTTTTTAAAGAGGAATCATTTCCGTAACCGCACCTATCATCTTTGTCGAACATATCTTTAAGCAGAGTGTCCATATGCTCATCCTGCACAAAAATTACTTTTAAGCTGTTGAATTTCTCCACTATCGCAATTAGAGCATCCTGTTCGTTTTTACTAAAACCGCTGACAAGCAGTCCGTATTTACCGTAGAGCCTCTTCTCGCTTTCCGTTATTTTTTTAAAACCCGAATTTTCCAACTTCCACCCCCTCGTAGCAATAATATATATTATAGTCCTCCTAATCTCAATACTTTTAAGACTAATATGGATTTTTAAGAAATTTTACTCAAAGATAAATCGTTAAAACTTTATGCTTGAGGCAGAAGAAAAAAACCTTGTTGAGAAAATATTTACTGCTATTGCATTCTTAACAAGCAGTTGTCCATAACATAAAAAGGGTGCTTTCTATCTCAGAAAGCACCCCTGCGCCACAGATAAAAACAGATACTATTTTTTATAAAAAACCACTTCTGAATTTTCCAAGTCAGCTATAATTTTATCATTTTTTACAAATTTACCGGATAAAATTTCTTTAGCGAGCCTATTTTCAACATAATTCTGTATATATCTTTTTAACGGACGCGCTCCATAGACAGGATCAAATCCCTCAAGCGCAATTTTTTCAAGCAGGCTATCGCTGAACTCTATGTGGTATCCCCTCTCCTTTAATTTTAGCTGTGTCGCATTCAGCATAAGTTTTACTATGTTCTTAATTTCATTTTTACCAAGAGGATTAAATACTATTATTTCATCAACTCTGTTTAAAAATTCCGGTTTAAATAGACGCTTTAACTCTTGATTAACGCTTGATACAGCCTTATCAAACTCTATTTCATACTCTTTTGTTCCTATTTCACCCTTAATTCTCGTTAAATATTCACTACCAACATTTGATGTCATAATTATTATTGTATTTCTAAAATCAACAGTCACACCTTTAGAATCAGTCAATCTGCCGTCGTCAAGAACCTGAAGTAGAATATTAAAAACATCAGGGTGAGCCTTCTCTATCTCATCAAGTAAAATAACAGAATAAGGTCTCCTTCTTACAGCTTCAGTCAGCTGACCACCCTCATCATATCCTACATATCCTGGAGGAGCTCCTATCAATCTTGATACTGAGAACTTCTCCATATATTCGCTCATATCTATTCTTACAATTGCCTTTTCGGTATCGAAAAGATACTCAGCAAGCGCTTTCGAAAGCTCGGTCTTGCCAACCCCTGTTGGTCCTAAAAAGATAAAAGACGCAATAGGTCTATTCTCATCTGACAATCCAGCCCTTGAACGCAATATTGCATCACTCACGGCTTTGGTTGCCCTGTCTTGACCTACAACTCTCTTTTTAAGTATATTTTCTATATTAAGAAGCTTCTCTTTTTCGCTTTCCAACATCTTGGAAACAGGAATACCCGTCCACTTTGAAACAACCGCTGCAATTTCTTCCTCTGTTACCTCTTCTTTTAACATTTTGTTTTCTATTGAATTTAACTTTTTATTTTTTTCTTCAAGTTCCTGTTTTAACTTTGGCATTACACCATATTTTAATTCTCCCGCCTTTTCAAAATCACCGTTTCTTTCGGCATACTCTATGTCGGTTTTTGTTTTATCTATTTTCCCCTTAATTGTGTGTATCTCGTTTATTAAAGATTTTTCATACTGCCACTTTGCCTTAACCTCATTAAGCTTTTCTTCTAAGTCGGATAACTCTTTGTTTATACTTTCCAAACGATTTTTAGAGTCTTCGTCATTTTCCTTTTTTAAAGCCTGTTTTTCTATTTCAAGCTGAGCAATTTTTCTCTGCAAAGTATCCACCGGCTCTATGTCACTTTCCAACTGAGTTTTAAGAACAGCTGCCGCCTCATCAAGTAAGTCGATGGCTTTATCGGGCAAGAATCTATCCGTAATATACCTATTACTTAAAACAGCGGCAGATACAATCGCAGAATCTTTAATTCTAACGCCGTGATAAATTTCATATTTTTCTTTTAATCCTCTTAAAATTGATATGCTATCTTCAACACTCGGCTCTTTAACAAAAACGGGCTGAAATCTCCTTTGTAGCGCAGCATCTTTTTCTATATACTTTCTGTACTCCTTCAATGTAGTTGCACCTATACACTTCAACTCACCCCTTGCAAGCATCGGTTTAAGCATATTTGATGCATCCATAGAGCCTTCAGCCGCTCCTGCTCCAACCATAGTATGTAATTCATCGATGAAAAGTATTATACGACCTTCGGCATTTTTTACTTCATTTAAAACAGCCTTAAGTCTCTCTTCAAATTCTCCCCTAAATTTAGCACCTGCTATCAAAGAACTTAAATCAAGGGCTATAATCGTTTTATCTTTCAAGCTCTCCGGCACATCGCGCGCAACTATTCTTGAGGCGATTCCTTCAACTATGGCTGTTTTTCCCACTCCCGGCTCACCTATCAATACGGGATTATTTTTTGTTCTTCTTGATAAAATCTGTATAGCTCTTCTTATTTCCTCATCTCTACCTATCACAGGGTCAAGTTTTCCGCTTCTTGCAAGTGCCGTCATATCTTGACCGTATTTTTTTAAAGCCTCATACTTCTCTTCCGGATTCTGATCCGTTACGCGGGCAGAACCTCTAACCTCAACAAGAGACTTCATTAAATCATCTTTTTTAATATTAAACCGGCTAAAAACTTCGGCTGCGTCGCATTTTTCAGACATAGCCACAAGAAAATGCTCTACACTTATATACTCATCATCCATAGACTTCATCTGTTCTTCAGCCCGTTTAAACACATCATCCAACTCTTTTGTTATATAAAACTGCGTCGATGTAGAAGCCGCAACTTCAACCTTGGGAATCTTGTTTATTAAGCTCTCTATTTCTGCATTAATACCCGCTATATCCACGCCAAGTTTCTTGAATATAGACACCGCAACACCGTCTTTGTCAGACACTATTGCCTTCAAAAGATGAAGGGAACTTATCTCCTGATTTTTGTAAGACTCCGCTATGCTTTTAGCACTTTGCAAAGACTCCTGCGATTTAATTGTTAATTTATTGATATCCATTATATACCTCCTTGTGTGATAACACTACCTTAAGGGCAGTTAACTACCCTTAAGATACTGCTGTCACAGATTATTTACTCTCTTTTTCTATCTTAATTGCCTTAGGCTTGGACTCCTGTTTCTTAGGTAAAGACAATTTCAAGACACCGTCTTTATATTTTGCCTTAATGCTATCCTTGTCAACATTCTCCGGTAACAAGAAGCTTCTTGAGAAGGAACCGTAGCCTCTTTCCATTCTAAAGTAATTCTGCTTCTCCTCTTTCTTTTCAAACTTTCTCTCTCCCGAGATGTAAAGAGTGTTATTTTCAAGATTTACTTTTAAGTCATCCTCTTTCATTCCCGGAGCTTCAACCTCTATCTCTATGCTGTCCTTTGTTTCATAAACATCTACCGCAGGAATCCAATCCCCCTGATTATCCTTTGAAGTTCCTGCAGGAACAATATCCTCAAACACTCTGTTAAGCCTATCTTGTATTGTAGCCAAATCCTTAAAGGGTTCCAATCTACTCAACATAACGCACCTCCTTGAAATTTTTAACTTCAAACACCAATATAATCCTAATAATCATATTGTCAAGTCTTGGTATAAATTTTTTTATTTTTTATTTTTTACCGTTAATACAGCAAATTTCTATATTTATATACTTGACAATATTGCTATAAGGTTTATTATTGACTGTGAAAAATTAAAGTAGAGGTGAATTATGAGAGATCCTTATGAGATATTGGGCATTAGTAAAAACAGCTCTGAAGAAGATATAAAAAAAGCATACAGAAGGTTGGCGCGAAAATATCATCCTGATTTAAATCCGAATAACAAGGAAGCGGAGAAAAAATTTAAGGAAATTAGCGATGCCTATGCAATTCTTTCCAACAAAGAAAAAAGGGCACAATACGACCAATTCGGATTTTCCGGATTCAATCAAGAACAAGGTCAATACGATTTCAGACAAAATTTCGGTGGTGGTGCGTCATTTGAGGATTTCGATATAGGTGATATATTTAATTTTTTCGGCTCTAACCAAAGAAGTGGTTTTAGAAGAAGCTACGAGCAGCCCAGAGGTGCTGACATATACTATAATATGAATTTAAATTTTAAAGATGCCGTAAAAGGAACTGTTGTAAATTTAAGTATAAATAACGAAAAAATAAAAGTAAAGATTCCGCCGGGCATAAAAAACGGTGCAAAATTAAAAGTAAAACAAAAAGGTCAACAGGGTGCCGGTGGACGCGGTGATTTATATATAGTTGTAAACGTTGAACAGGATAAAAACTTCGAAATAAGGGACGGTAGGTTATATACAAACTTTGAAATCCCGCTTGTTACTGCACTTCTTGGTGGCTCTGCAAAAGTAAAAACACTCGATGGTGACATAACAATTAAAATACCAAAGGGAACTCAGTGCGGACAAATTTTCAAGATTAAAGAAAAAGGTATAGGAAACGACCCTTTGTATGCAAAAGTTTCCGTAAGAATTCCCAAAAAAATAAAAAACGAAGAAAAAATTAAAGAATTGTTAGAGGTATAAATTATGAGTGATAAAAAATTTTACACAATAGGCGTTGTTGCAGAACTATTAAATATTCATCCTCACACTTTACGAGAATATGAAAGGGAGGGTTTGATTCTCCCGAAAAGAACAGTCGGCAATATAAGACTTTACTCTGACGATGACATCAACGATATAAAATTCATAAGACAAATGACTCAGGAACTCGGTGTAAATTTGGCTGGTGTTGATATAATTATGAGAATGAAGAAACAGGTTGAGGAACTTCACACAATAATAGAAAATATGGAAACTGCCATAAGAAAGAAAATAGAAGAGGAGTCGTCAAAAAAAGACGCCTTGGTTGTAAGAGAAAATAGCCATATAGTAGAAATAAAGATAGAAAAAGAATAAAAATATGTTTTTAAATAGTGACAAAGTTAAGGACTTTTTAATCATCAAACGGTAAAAAATATAATCTGCTACCTTTTTCCACATCTCCCTTTGACTCGTCAATTTCAAGTAGCCCGTCAGCCTTTGCAACCGAATAGTAGTTATCCGTTTTTTGACTGCCCGCACTCTTGCAGTGGAATTCGTTGTCTTCGTAGCTTAAAAAAACCCTGTTAAAATAATCTTTACCCTTCTTAGAGTGCATATTTTCTGCAAGTTTGCATAGATACATACTGTTCTTATAGCCGGATAAACCGGACATTTTTTGAATTAAAACCTTTAAGTATACATAAGCTGTCGTGTACAGCGCTGCAGGCCACCCTGGAAGTGCAAAAATCAATTTATCATCTATCTTGCCAAACGCCGCAGGTTTACCGGGCTTTATAGTTGTCTGAAGAAATAGGATTTCGGCTTCCATCTCATTTAAAATCTCTTTAGTGTAATCCCTGCTTCCTTTACTCACTCCACCTGTTGTTAGGACTATATCGCATCTTTTGACAGCGTAGGATAATTTTTCTTTGATTTCTTCTTTTTTATCTTCTATATGACCGAAGTATATCGGCTGTGCACCCCACTTCTTTAGCAACTCTTTCAATATAAAATAGTTTGCATTATAAACCTTATTTTTTGGAATCTCATCTCCGGGGAATACAACCTCGTCACCCGTTGTAATAAAACCTACAATAGGCTTTTGATACACCTTTGCCCTTACTATTCCGCAATATGCCAAAAGAGCCGCTTTTCTTATGCTTATCCTCTCCCCTTTCTTAACAAGAATATCCCCTATTTTAACTTCGGTTGCCTTGTATGTAAAATTTCTATTCTTTTCCAAATCAATATCCAAATAAAGTTGTCCGTTTTCCGATTTTGTGTGCTCAATCTCGACAATGCTGTCTGCTGCATCGGGTATGGGAAAACCTGTATTAATTCTTATGCAGCACCCTTTTGTAAAATCATCTATATTATCAACAATTCTAAACTGCTTTTTATTATTTCCAAAAATAACTGCATATCCGTCCATTGCACTTCTGTTAAAAGACGGGAATTCAACATTAGATTTCACATCTTCAAAGCTTATTCTATTGACAATTTCATCAATATAAACCTCTTCCGATATATTTTTTATTTTTGTATTTTGTAAGATTACTCTTAGCGCATCTTCAACTTTAATCATTTTAAGCCTTCCCAAAAGGACATATCGGATATGTGCAAACCTTACAGAAATGGCAAAGGCCACCCTCGGCATATTCAGCTATATCCCTTTTTGTAATTTTATCTTTTGATAGAATTCTCGGTATAAAAATATCGAAAGCACTTGCTTTGTAGTACAATGCCCCTGCAGGCACAACGCATACGGTAATGTCGCCTAAGTATCCTATTGTAAAATTATTTGCCGGCTGTATCGGGTTTCCTTCTCTGATAAATTTTACACCTGCTTTTTTGAGTGCATACTTTGTTACATCATCAGGGTCTACACTTGAGCCGCCTGTTACCACAACAAGCTGTTCATCTGTAAATTTTTCAAAAACATTTTGTATAACGGCAATATTATCCGGCACTATTTCACTTTTTTTTATATCTACGCCAAATGCAGACAGTTTTAAACGGATTTTGTCTTCAAATCTATCCTTAATAAGACCCTGATAAACTTCATTTCCGGTAATAATTAAATTTGCGCTCTTAATTTTAAATGCCTTCACGCTGATTATGGGTTCGCTGACTATTTTTTTAGCCCTTTCCAAAACTCTTCTTTTTGAATACAGAGGTATTGTCCTAAAAGCAGCTACAACCTTATCTTTTTTAACGGGGAAATTATTGTGTATGGTCGGGAAGGATGTTTCTTCTATGCAGTTTAAGCGAACAAGTCTCTTTTTATCAACCTTAAACAAGCCGTCAATATCCGATCTAAACATAATTTTACCTTCGCTCGGCTCATTTGAAAAACTGATATTTTCTCCGGCAAGAAGAGGCGATAAAGACATTGCAAAATCGTCCTCGTGTATTTCGTCTTTTGAAGGAGTAATTTTATAGATGTAATTTTTGCCAATTTTTTTCAGCTCTTCTATGTCTTCTTTACGAATTATGTGCCCTTTTTTAAAAAAAGCACCCTTGAATTTACCATCTATGTCTATTTTTGTTAAATCGTGCTCTAATTGCTCTCCAACTGCTTTTTCAATTGGTATTTTTATCTTTTTCATCTACAAAATTTGACTTAAAAATTGTTTTAATCTTTCGCTTTTTGCACCACTAAACACAGTCTTAGGTGTGCCTGCTTCCACTATTCTTCCTTCATCCATATATATTACTCTATCCGCAACTTCCTTCGCAAAACCCATTTCATGGGTAACAACAACCATCGTCATACCCTCCTTTGCAAGAGATTTCATAATATCAAGCACCCCTCCCACCATTTCAGGATCAAGTGCGCTTGTCGCTTCATCAAAAAGCATAATTTTAGGTTTCATTGCAAGAGAACGGGCTATAGCAACCCTCTGTTGCTGTCCGCCGGAAAGCTGTCCGGGGTACATATCGGCTTTATCATCTATACCGACTCTCCTTAAAAGCTCCATAGCAATTTCCACAGATTCCTTTCGGTCTCTTTTTTTTACAATTGTTTGAGCAAGCACAACATTATTTAACACGCTAAGATGAGGAAAAAGGTTAAAATGCTGAAAAACCATTCCAATCTCTGACCTTAAAGATGTAATTTTTATCTTTGGATTTGTAATTTCCATATTATCAATTGTAATTTTGCCTGAATCTATCTTTTCAAGTCTGTTAAGCGTTCTTAAAAATGTACTTTTACCGCTTCCTGATGCCCCTATTATAACAACAACCTCTCCTTTTGAAACGGTCAACGACACATCCTTGAGCGCTTCCACTCCGCCAGGATATGTTTTATAAACATTTTCGGCTTTTATTATAGTATTAGTCACTTTTAGCCATTTTCCTTTCTATGATTTGGGTTAAAAAAGATAAAGAATATGTAAGCACAAGGTACATAAACGCCACTGTAAACCATACCTCGAACGGGCTAAATGTTGAGGTTATAATTTCCCTTCCCGCTTTTGTCAAATCTGTTATGGATATTACGGAAACAAGGGATGAATCTTTAATAAGAGAAATAAACTGTCCGGCCATAGCCGGCATTGTTCTTTTTATAGCCTGCGGCATTATTATGTGTCTCATAATTTGGTAGTAATTCATCCCAAGAGATAAAGCGGCCTCCCTTTGACCCTTGTGTATTGACTGAATACCCGCTCTTATGATTTCTGCAATGTAGGCACCTTCAAAGACGGAAAGTGCCCCAACCCCTGAAACAAGCCTGTCAAGATGGAAGACAGTCCCTATAAAAAAGTAAAAGATGAATAATTGAACAAGCAACGGCGTTCCCCTGACAAGTTCAATGTATGTCAACGCCAAATTTTTAAGCAGAGGATTCGACGATATCCTCATTAATCCCGTAATTAACCCTAAAAACATAGCAACAACCATTGCCATAATTGATATTTTTAAGGTCATATAAAGACCTACAAGTAGAGGACCGCTTCTGTAGTGCGTATTGTATCCCAATTCATCATCTTTATCTACAACTTGTCCTTTTTCTACTTCAGGATGTTCAACTTTTAATGCTTCAATCTTGCCTTTTACGCTTTTTATATATAGAGTTTTATTTTTATAGTTTTCGACAATACCCGATACGGGAGAGTCTATGGTATCTTGAGAATTATAAACTATAAAGGATGGTATATTTTTCCATCTCCATATATAATTAACATGCGCACTGGAGAGATATATAAAATATCCTATGCCTATAATTACAAAAACATACAGCAAATTCCATAATAATTTTTTATTTTTCACTTATTTATACCTGTTATTGAAAAATTTAAAAAAGGCGGTTTGTAATTAAGCCGCCTGATAGTGGGATAATCTATTGAACCTGTTTTAGCCATTTGTTGCTTAAAAACCATTTTTTATAAATTTTCTCATAGCTTCCGTCGTGCCTAATCTGTCTTAAAAAATTGTTAAGCCAATTCAAAAAGTCAGGATCACCCTTCTGGATTCCCCAAGCAAGAGGTTCGTAGGTAAAAGGTTTATCCAAAAATACCATCTTCCCTATACCCTTTTGAGCATAGAAAACGGCGCAGTAGGGCTTATCGTAAACAAAAGCATCAGCTTTTCCATTTAAAACCTCCATTGCAGCCTCAGGCTCTGTGTCGTAAGTTTTTAATGTAGCCTTAGGTATATACTTCTTTGTGGCAAATTCAGCTGTGACACCAAGTTTTGTTACAAGTGTGTATTTGGAGTTGTTTAAATCTTTAAAACTTTTTACCTTTCCTTCAAGCCCTTTTCTCATTAAAATTGCCTGACCTACAACAATGTACGGGTCTGCAAAGTTGATTTTTAAGTTTCTTGACTGGGTAATCGTCATACCACTCATAATTATGTCAAATTTATCAGTCAAAAGAGCAGGAATAATTCCATCCCATGCGGTGTTTACAAGTTTTAACTTTACCCCCATTGCTTTCGCCATTTTTTTTGCGATATCAACATCAAAACCGATAATCTGACCTGTTTTGCTTCTCATCTCAAAAGGCATATAACCCGCTTCAAGACCAACTCTCAACTCACCCCTTTGTAGAATCTTATTCAGAGTGGAATTTCTCCACAGATTTCCATCTGCCGAAAAAGATGACGATGCTGCAAGAAATACCAATAGAACCACCAAAGAAATAATTTTCTTCATACAAGAACCCCCTTAAAGTAATTTAATACGATTTACCTTCCGTTAAAATCTCTTTAATTGCCATTTGTGTGGAACATTTGGGACACAACGGAATCTCTTCCTGCGGTGCATAAATTATCTCGGTGTATCCGCACTTCGGACATTCAACCTCAAGTGTTAAAATCACTTTTTTTTCTTTTTTGCCGACATTTTCTTTCTTCATACAATGCACCACCTTTTAATAAACATTTTCCATTATAAACAAAACCGGATTAAATTCAATAAATTTATATTTAATTTTATAGATTTATGACAGAAACTTTACCATACTTACTGCTTGCATTAAATATTTATTTTTTATAATATCTTGGCAACTTATGAGGAGTTTTTAATTTTGTATGAACTTTCATTCTCAAGCTTTAATTAATTTGTCCTGTTTTCATCATAATTTTAAGGTAATATCCGAATATGTAGGTGAAAATGTTTACATAATACCCGTAATAAAAGCCGACGGCTACGGTCACGGCATAGTTAGAATGGCAAGGGAACTTGAAACTTATAAAAATGTGGCATATCTTGGCGTAGCACATATCAAAGAAGGCGTTTTGCTTAGAAAAAACGGTATAAAACAAAAAATTCTTGCTATGAGCTGTATAGATTCATTTGATATGGATATGACGAATGAGTTTGATATTACGCCTGTTGTTCATAATATATATTTATTAAAAAAGGTTTTAGATTATGCAAAAAAAATAGACAAACAGATTAAGATACATCTAAAATTTGACACGGGAATGGCAAGACTTGGAATAAGGAAAGAGGATGTTGAAGAGGCGTTAACTATCTGTAAAAATAATAAGGATTACATAAAGATTGACGGATTAATGTCTCATTTCAGCGACTCTGAAAGCGACAAAGACTGGACAATGGTTCAGTTTGAAAATTTCAAAAATATCATTCGGTATTTTGAAGATTCCGGTTTTGATATAAAGTACAAACATATTGCAAATTCCGCTGCAATTTTGAATTACAAGAAGATGCACTTAAACTGTGTAAGACCCGGCATAATACTTTATGGATGTATGCCTTCGCCATATATGGATAAAAAACTTGACTTAAAACCTGTTTTAGAGATAAAATCGCAGTTAGTTAGCATACATCCTCTGAAAAAAGGTGAAGTAATCAGTTACGGAAGAACATTTACTGCGGATAGAGATATTAAAGTGGGTGTTGTGGCTTTCGGCTACGCAGACGGTCTGTTTAGAAGTTTATCCAACAAGATGGAATGCATCGTTAAAGGAGTAAAATGCAAGAATATAGGAACCATATGTATGGATATGTTTATGTGTGATTTAACGGGAGTTGATGCCGATGTATCAGATGAGGTAATCATAATCGGTAAAGACAAAGAGTCATCAATAACGATAGATGATTTAGCAAAAAAGAGTCAAACCATCAATCATGAAATTTTAACCAATATAGGTAAAAGCATAAGGGTGCAAAGGATTTATTTAAACTAATATGCATTTTTTTAGTTTTGTAGGACGCGAAACCATAGCTTTTTTAAAAGCCGTAGGCGGCATAGTATTTTTGTTTTTTGATTTTATACTTTCTCTTTTTAGCTCCAAACCAAGAATACATAAAACCTTTGAACAAATGTACTACATAGGCGTAAATTCAACGATGATAGTTGCCTTAACCTCGGTTTTTGTAGGAATGGTAGAGGCTTTGCAAATATATCACGGTTTTCATAAATTTGGTGCGGAAAATATGATTGGATACACGGTTGCCGTATCCTTAGGAAGAGAACTTGCCCCTGTTTTAACGGCTTTAATAATGGTGGCAAGAAATGTGTCGGGCATTGCGGCAGAACTTGGAACTATGAAAGTCACTCAACAGGTTGATGCATTAGAGGTTATGGGGGTTGACCCTGTTAATTTTCTTGTGGCGCCGAGGATTATAGCTACCACAATAATGTTGCCATTTCTCGTTGTTATAGCAAATGCAATAGGCAACTTAGGCGGATATTTTGTGGGCATAATGGCATTAAAGCTAAATCCTACGGCTTATATAAACAATATTCAGATATATATTGATACAACCGATTTAACTTACGGGCTTATTAAGGCTGCTGTTTTCGGATTTGTTATGGCTCTGATTGCCTGTTATATGGGTATCAGTACAAAAGGCGGAGCAAAGGGTGTCGGCGATGCCACGACAAAAGCCGTTGTATCAGCGAGCGTATCTGTTTTAGTTTTTGATTACTTTTTAGCGGCATTGATGTTTTAATTATGATAAAAATAGAAAATTTAAGAAAGAGCTTTTATAGTCAGAATGTCTTAAAAGGCGTAAATTTAGATATAGATGATGGTAAAATAACCGTCATTATAGGAAGAAGCGGAAGCGGGAAAAGTGTTTTACTTAAAAATATTATAGGTCTTCTGCAACCTGATGAGGGTAAAATTTTTTATAAAAATACGAATATCGCAAATGTGAGCAAGAAAGAATTGAACAAGATAAGGATGAATTTCGGTGTGCTTTTTCAGGATGCCGCCCTCTTTGATTCTTTAAATGTATTTGACAATGTGGCGTTTCCGGTAGTAGAAAGAAAGCTTTTTAAGCACAAAAAAGAGATTGCCAATGCAGTTGAAAACACCCTGCGTCTTGTGGGGCTTGAGGGAATTGATAAAAAAATGCCTTCTGAACTATCAGGCGGTATGAGAAAAAGAGTGGGGCTTGCAAGGGCAATAATTACAAATCCCGGCATAGTTTTCTTCGACGAACCCACAACGGGACTTGACCCTTTAATGTCTGAATCAATAGCTAATTTAATTAAAAATATGCAAAACAAGTTATCCACGACATGCTTCGTTATTAGTCACGACTTGTCATTAACTTACAGAATTGCGGATAATATAGGTTTACTTGACAACGGGAAGATAGCAGAATTTTCAGATAAAGAAACATTCTTTAAATCCGATAATAAATTGGTTAAAGAATTTTTAAATAGTTACAAAATAGGAGATTGATATGAAAGGTAAATCATTTGAAGTTGTAGTCGGTTTGTTTGTAGTTTTGGTATTTGGCGTCTTTTTATGGTTAGCAACAGAAATGGGCAAGTTCAGTTTTAATAAAAAAGAGGTTTACACCCTATATGCTCCATTTGATAATATTGCAGGCCTGGATGTCAATACAAAGGTAAAGGTTGCCGGAGTCGATATAGGATTTGTTAGAAGGGTTGAGCTAAAAAACGGCAGAGCAGTAGTCATAATAAGCGTCTATAAAAAATATAAAATTCCAAAAGATTCTACAGCTTTAATTAAAAGCAAAAGTCTCCTCGGTGATAAATTCTTGGAGATAAAATTTGGACACTCAAAACAATACCTAAGCAACAACGATTATATAACTCATACAGAATCGTCAACTGATATAGGAACTTTGGTTAAAAATATAAATAAAGTTTCCGGACGCCTTAATGATGTTGTGGCAGACAATAGAGCAACACTCAAACTTGCCATAACTCAGGCAAAAACAGCTATGGAAAAGTTTGACAAATCTATGGCGTTAATACAAGATTTAGTCAAAGAAAACAGAATGAATATTAAGGATGCCGTCGTCAATGCGAGAGAGTCTATGGAAAAGCTTAACAGGACTTTATCTACCGTCTCTCTTATGACGGCAAATGTGAAAAGCGGTAAAGGAACGCTCGGACAACTGATAACAAATCAGGATTTATACGATAGGCTAAACTCATCATCAAAAAGCATAAAAAGCATATCATCCAAGATAGACAACGGTAAAGGAACGCTCGGAAAACTCGTAAATGACGATGCCGTCTACGACAACCTTCACGATACCCTAAAATCTATAAACAGATATCTTCGTAAAACCAACAGAATACTCGTTAATGTAAGCGTGGGTAACGAGTATCAATTCAGACATCAAGACTCCAAGGGTTATATCAATGCAGACATATACACAATGCCGGATAAGTTTTACAGAATAGGCGTGGTAAGTGAAAAAGATTACAAACATTCTAAAGATCCTTCGAGAGATGACAATAATAAGACGAGATTTACCGCACTTATGGGCAAAAGGTATTACGATATCGTCTTAAGGGGCGGAATGATAGAGTCTACTTTTGGCGTAGGTGCGGATTATTATACACTGAATAATAATCTTCAATTCAGCTTAGATGCCTATGACTTCAACCATGATAACGATATAAGGGATTCCAACGCCCAGTTAAAAGCCCGGATTTCTTACAAAATATTAAGACACTTCGATATTTTTGGTGGCGTGAATGAAATATTAAACTCTAAAAGCCGCTCGGCATACGCAGGTGTCGGTATGGAATTTTCAAATGATGATTTGAAGTATATGGTTGGAAAGGTGCCTGTAGGCTCAATCAAATAAGATTTTAAGGCAAGAATTACATATAAATGTGTGAAAATTTAAGATGAAATTTCAAATTGGAAGCTTTAGAAATCATTTTTTGTTACTTCTATTTCATCCTCCGGCTTATGATGAAGGAGTTTCATAGTTTCTTTTTCACTATCCTCACATAGAGGATAATAGTTGCCACTTGATAAAACAAGAATATTGCCGTTTTCATCCTTTAAAACACCTTTTGCGTATGCTACGGAATGTTTAGTCTGAAACATTTGCGCTTCAACATTTAATGTAATATTTGGCTTTACGGGTTTTTTATATCTTATATTCAGTTCAATAGTGTAATATAAATTTTTTGTTTTTACGCTGCAAGCCCACCCCATAGCTTCATCCAAAACGGCAGCGACAACGCCTCCATGTATCCTATTTTCAAATCCTATATAGTTTTTATTGAGAGCAAAGGAGACAAATACTTTATTTTCGTCCGTTTTAAATGTTAAATTTAATCCTATCGGATTCTCTTTTCCGCAAATTATACACTTTTTGTATCCGGGTAAATTTTTCATTACACAATCCTCTTACTTTTCAAATGCATCAAATTTAACAACTCTGTTTCTTCCTGAATTTTTGGCTTTATAAAGGGCTATGTCCGACATTTTTATTACTTTTTCAAAATCTTCTTCCCCGTTAGTATATTCGCTTACACCTATGCTGATAGTTCTTCGGATTTGATTTTCGTTTATCTTGATTGACATTTTTTCAACATTTTTTCTTATCTGCTCCGCAATTAAAACAGAATCTCCCTCTTTTACATCCAAAAGCAGAACCAAAAACTCCTCTCCGCCAATACGCGCAACTATATCTGAATTTCTAACACTTTTTAGAATTGACGCCGATATCTCTTTTAATACCAAATCCCCTGCATCGTGACCGTATGTATCGTTTATTTCCTTGAAATGGTCTACATCGCACATAAGCACACCTATCAATCTTTTTCTTCTTTTTACTCCCTGAATTATTACATCCAAGCTTTCGTCAAGGAATTTTCTATTGCATAATCCCGTCAAAGAATCCCTCATAGCCGCATCCCTCAACATCTTTTCGAGCATTTTTGACTTAATAATAGGTTGAGATTCCATCACATATTGTTTAATTTTATCTGTAATCTTTTCTATTTCGTCCCTATTTCTTTCGTTCTTTGCACATAGAACCTGAATAACCGCCACCACTTCATCTTCATACGCAATTGGTATGCAACACGATAAATACTCCTTGTTTTTTCGAAAATGGACACAACAACTTTTCTCGTCTATGGACGAAATAAGTTTATTTTGCCTTTTAGCTTCACACAAATCTGCATTTAGAGCAACTGCGGTATCGCAGACCTCTTCGTATCTGTCCTCATTTTTAGGGTATACAATCCCAAAAGTGCCATTTTTTAACGGAATTCTTATTATACATTTAAACTTAAACTGTTTTTCAAACATTTCACCGAAATGGATATACACATCTTCTACGGTTTCATCTTTTTCTATTGTATTTTTAAAACAGTGAAGCTGTTTGAACATATCTATCAACCTATTCAATTCGGATATAAGCAATCCGATTTCGCCATGCGATCTTGCGCTAATCTTCTTTGCAAGATCAACCTTTCCGGAATAGATGGTTTTAATTTGAGTAATAATTTCTTTTATGGATGAGGATAGAGAATGAGTTGTGGAAAAGGTTAAAGTCGAAGCAAGAAAAAGATTTAAAATGCTCGATAAGATAAAAAATCTTTCTACATCCTTCATTCTACGGTTAGATTTTTTGTTTATTTCATCAATATAGTATGTAGATACAATTATCCATTGAAATTCGTCATAATGTTTAAAAACAGCTACCTTTTCCCTTTCACTTTTTTCTTTTGCCAGTGCATTCACCCAGGGGTATTTTATGTGTCCCTCTTTTTTATTCAAAAGCTCTTTGGTAAAATTAAGGTTTTTATAGTCTGTTAAAAGATTTTTACCCTCCTGATACGGATGAACTATCAATTGTCCTCTATTTTTTTCAGACATATCTACAACATAAACGTATCCTGTATCTCCAACCCTTACAGAGCGTAAAAAGGATTTAATCTGTTCAATTTGATTATCTATGCAAAACCCTATAAACAATACATAGGTTTCACCTTCTTTGTTTTTAACGGGAATATATTTTGTCATATACTCTTTGCCAAAAAGTGTCGCTTTCCCCGTAAATGATTTGCCGTGCAAAAGCAGGTTGTATGCCGGATGGGTGTGCTCAATCTTTGTTAAAGGAGCTCTTTTTCCATCCTCTTTCTTTAACGATGTTGCAATCCTTATAAATTCATCTTGCTCTTTTCTTAATATGGTAGCAACCGAACCATCTGTTATTGCGCTAAATCTATCACATAAACTATTATCTGCATTTGATAAATTATCAAGCAAGAGAGACCTGAATAAATTCATAAATTTATCCGTGGAATACTTCATACTGTCGCCAAAGATTTCTATCTGCTTATTGATTAAGTAAACCTGCTGGTTTGCAATATCTTCATAATTCTTTACAGTGACATCCTTCATTTTGGAAAAGAGTTTTGACATACTCATATAATATAAAAACATATTAGGTGCAAAAGCTGAAACAAAAAACTTCTTGCTTATAGATAGGTTGGTAATTTTTCTTGAAATTTGCCTAAACATTTTACTTTTATTTACCTACACTTAAAAAATAAACATACATCATATTAAAAGCTAACATATGCTTTAATATTTGTCAAATACAAAAATTTCTTTTAACCACAAGGGTATCAATTTAATATGGACAAAAAAACATTGACTTAAATCCAAAAATTGCTTTGTTTTACTTTTTTTCTTCTAAATATTGGCAAATCTTCATATGAATATATTTGAAACAGACAGCAACACCGCAAAAAACACCGGCAAGATGCAATCTACGACCTGATATAAATTTAATTAAATCGAATAGCTGTTTAAAAATTTATATCAAATAATCAAATTGGAAATTAAAGAGAGAATATTTCCATCGAGTTTTTAAAAGCACTTTTAGCAAGTATATCTTTAGACTGCTTTGTAAGGGATGACATCTCCTCTATAACATAATTTATATAAAGAGGTTCGTTCCTTTTTCCCCTTTTCGGATGAGGTGCAAGATAGGGGGCATCGGTTTCAAAAACTATCCTTTCAATTGGAACAATGTTTATGTTTTGTCTTAAAAGAGATTTCTTAAAGGTCAAAACCCCGCCTATTCCGAAATATAGACCCATATCAAGACCTGTTTTAAGCAATTTCTCTTCACCTGAAAAGCAGTGTATTACACCCTTTAATCCCTTTTTTGTTTTTAAAATGTCAATCATATCTTCGGTTGATTCCCTTGAATGAATGGAAACAGGGACATTTTTTTCAATTGCAATATCAAGGAAGTTATTAAAAACCTCTTTTTGAGTTTTTTTCTCGGAATGTTCATAATAATAGTCTAAACCTATTTCACCTATGCCCTTGCAGTTTTCGTCCTTTAAATGTTCGTAAGCGGCGTCATAATCACTATTTGAACACTCCTTAGCTTCGTGAGGATGAATGCCGACAAGGTAGCGCAATACGCTGTATTTTTTGCACAGCGTTTGCTCCTCGTTAAAATCCTTCAATTCGGTTGACGGCATTATTATAAATTCAACACCGTTTTCTACGGAATTTTTTATGATTTCTTCTCTATCTTTATCAAACTCAGCCATATTTAGATGGCAATGAGTATCAATAATTTTAATCGACATATCTAAGTTCGCTTGTGCATCTGTTTTTTAGGGTTTTTATATCTTCAAAATCTTTAATAAGTTTTCCGTTTTTGATTGTATATTCTAACAAATCGTACATATTTTCTCCACAGGTGCATTTTACTTCATTTGCAGTGCACGGAACAACTCTGCTTTTAAAACATTTCTTACATCTTAACAAACTCTTTGAACCTGATATTTTGCCTTTTTTGGCTATAGGTTTTGATTCTATTTCGACTATGTCCATAGAAAAATCTATTGTTGTTGCACTGCTTATTGAGGTTCCTACACCAAATCCGTCTGCATAATCTACAATTTCCGCAAGATTGTTTTCATCGAGACCGCCACTTACAAAAAGCTGAACATGGTTAAAGCCCCTTAAATCAAGCTCCCACCTGACTTCTTGCAGAATCTTTTTCATATTTCCTCTTCTTGATGACGGAGTATCAAGCCTTATACCTGCCAATTTTTTGTTTAATTTCTCTGCAACTTTCAAACTTTCAAGCTTTTCGTCTGAAAAAGTATCAATTAATACTATTCTCGGAACACTGCGGTTTAAAGTTTCATCAAAATATTGAGCCGCAAGAGATGTATCTCCTGCAAGCAATATCAAAGAATGGGGCATAGTTCCCGATGCTTCAATACCGAACATATCACCTGCCAAAACGGTTGAAAAACCGTCACATCCGCCAATATATGCAGCCCTTTCGATAGCCGGTGCAATGGCAGGATGCATTCTTCTTGCGCCAAACGAGAGAACATTTTTTGAGCCTGCCACCTTTTTTACCCTTGCAGCTTTTGTGGCAACACCGGATTCTTGACTTAAAAAACCCAAAATGGCTGTTTCATAAACGGCAAAATCGGAATATTTACCCTCTATTTCAAGAACAGGATTACATTCTTTAAAAATAGTTCCCTCGGGAATAGAGCGAACATTTACATCTATGCCTTTTAAGAGATTTAGAGATTCTTCTACACCTGATAAAACAGCCCAGTTGTAATCTTTCGGAAGACTTTTGACCGATATTTCCGCCTTTACGGTTTTGTCAATATTTTTCGCTTTTAAAACTTCAATGGCTCTTTCAAAATATACATCCGTAACCTTTCCGTTTTTTACTTCATCTTCTGAGGCTGTGAACATTTTATGACACTCCTTTTATATTAATGTTATATTTAAGACATTTCTAAAGTGATTTATGGCATACTCTTTGGAATATTCATCCAAAGAAGCAATACAGTTAACGGGTATCTCCACTTTGTATCCTCTCAAAACCGCACTTGATGCGGTGTGGAGAATACAGATATTCGAAACACATCCGCATATTTTAATCTCATTTATATTAAGATTGGATAGAAGGCTATGCAAGACGGTATTGTAAAATCCGTCA
>Ga0256842_1001046_pt1 | contig 23198 bp, 25 predicted proteins | sample 4559240metaG_FD_185973 | JGI IMG/M metagenome (GOLD analysis project Ga0256842, IMG submission 185973) | Hydrothermal vent microbial communities from Guaymas Basin, Mexico - 4559-240 | ecosystem: Environmental > Aquatic > Marine > Hydrothermal vents | place: Mexico: Guaymas Basin | collected... | reverse complement strand
ATAAAAAAAGAGTTTAATTCAACTCTAAAAAATATAGATATAGCAAATGATTGGTATGAAGAGATTTTACTAGGTTTTACAGATAATAAAAAGCTTATTTACAATGCAACAGTAGTTTTTACAGAACTTTTTATGAATGCTTATGAGCATGGGAATTTAGGGATAGATTCTAAAAACAAACATAGATTTTTAGAAGATAATACATATTTTGATATATTATCAAGCAAAGAGTTAGAGTGTGATAAAATGATTACTGTTAAGATAAATAAAATAGACTATATAAAAGATAGTTTTATCATTACACAGATAATAGATGATGGTGATGGTTTTGATACTGATATTTTAAGTGATATATTTAGAAATTCACAAAAATTTAATGGCAGAGGTGTTTTTGTATCGAGAAAAAATTCTTCGGGAATTTATTATAATTCTAAAGGAAATTCAGTTTTATTTTTAAATAAGATTTAGTAAGAGTAGCAAAAGCTAAAGACCTAAAGGTCTTTTGGCTTATTTTGCTAATGCTGCTTTTGAAGCTTCAGCAACGGCAGTAAATGCTGCTGCATCATTCATCGCCATATCAGCAAGAATTTTACGGTCAAGTTCGATACCTGATTTATGAACACCATTCATAAAAGTTGAGTAGTTCATTCCATTTAAACGAGATGCTGCATTAATACGAACAATCCACAGTTTACGGAAATCTCTTTTCTTTTGTTTACGGTCTCTATGAGCATATACCCATGATCTTTCAATTTGCTCTTTGGCTTTTCTAAAGTGTTTACGACGACCACTATAAAAACCTTTTGCTAATTTTAATATTTTTTTGTGTCTTCTTCTACGAACAACACCAGTTTTAACTCTTGGCATATCTTTCCTTTTTTCTTTACCCCGACATCTATTATGTTCAAGGTGCCATTTTTCATGGACTTGCCCAATCTATAAATTTAAATTGGAGATAATGAATTAACTAATACTAGTTAATCATAGCCTTGATGTTTGAAGCATCTGCACCTGATACAATAGCAGGGCTATTTTGATCACGACGAGTTGCAGCATCTTGTTTAGTTAAAATATGGCTTCTAAACGCTTTACCACGTTTAATTTGACCATTTTTCTTAACTTTAAAACGCTTAGTAGCGCCTTTTACCGATTTCATTTTTGGCATCGATAGTTCCTTGTGTAAAATTCTCATAATTTGAGAATGGGATTATACCCAAATAATTATAAATTTTAGATATACTGAGTTTATGAATTCAATAACACATATAAAAAATGCACTTGCAGAGTTAGACAAAGAGGTTGAGGGGATACTGCTAGATTGGAGTATCCCATTAAACAAAAAAGATAATTTAATGTTACCTATACTTCAACAAAAAAGAGTTTTAGATCAGACATTAGAGGATTTAACTTATCTAAAAGAGAATCCACCAAAACTAGACCAGCCATGTGGAATCTCTAAATATCGAGAGGATTGATAAATTTCTCTTGGTTTTTAATCTTTTCAAACAGTTTATTATCAGCCCAATCGTTTAAAACTTCATCAGAAAATATAATATCTTCTAAGTGTATAATTCCCATTTGCTCAGAGTAAGCATCTTCTAAAAAACATTGTGCATATCCAGTTTGAGTTTCATGAACAATGACACTATTTAGCCTAACTTTCTTTTCACCATTTACAGTTGTTGTAAGTTTTAAAAGTTCATCAACCATAATAAATATAACACGAGAAAATTGTTCACAAGATGGAGAGACTGGAAGCTCAACCCATCTTTGAGAGTGTTTTTTCATATCGGCTATATATTCAGATGAATCACCACTCCAAATAGTTACCCCATGGTCAAAAGATTCAACAAGAGCTTTCATATTTTGCTTCATTAGCCCAAAGTCATAAACCATCTGACCATTATCTAAAAAGTTAGATTCAAAGAGTAGTTCAACTCTATAAGAGTGACCATGAAGAGAGCTTCTACATTTAATAGTAGAACATCCACGAACTATGTGAGCATTTTCAAATTTAAAAAGTTTTCTGATTATCATAAGTTTCTAAACACCTTTATTTTTATCCCATATTCTTATATGAAGTCTATCACTAAAATTATAACCTTTAGCTTTACAAAACTCTATGAGTGGTTCTGTATTTGCCTCAACCTCTTGTTTGTCCCCACCCAAAGGCATACAATAAACCTTTGTTTTTGGTGAGTGCATAGTTATACTATCTATCTCATCTTCTAATCCTAAATTTATAGAATCAGCATCAATTGAGAACTTAAAAAAAGCCTCTTTAGAGTTTTTAGCGATGGAGTAGATAACATCACCATTTACCCTTTTTTTTAGAGGTTCATTTGAGTTAGATAGTTTAACTGATAGTGCAAATATACACTCTTTGTAAATAGGGTACTTTTCAAAATTGATAGACAGTGAGCCATTTGTCTCAAAAGTGATAAGATGACCCATTTTGTGTAAACTCTCTAGAAATTCTATAAATATCTCATCACTAGCATATATAAGTGGTTCTCCACCTGTTAAAACAATATCTACTTTGTTTTGTGGTAGTTCATATTGGTCTAAAACAGCTAGTAACTCATCACTATTTTTTATAGGAATCCAACTGTGTGAAAAATGTTCTTTATTTACAGCATAAACTGTATCACACCCTAAAACTTTTGTTCCATCAGGTGCTAACTCTTCACAGCCGAAACCTTCACACTTCATATTGCACCCACCAAAACGAAAGAATAGAGATGGAGTTCCTGTATATCTCCCCTCACCTTGAATAGAGTAAAAATGTTCCACTAGATATAGCATCTGTTTCCTTGAATCCTTAGTTTGTATCTCATTAAATTAACTCTCTATTTTTTTTGATGGTGTAATATACCTATAAAGGAGTTTTTATGAAAATATTATCTTTAGCAATTATATCATCTTTAGTTATCTCAAATACTCTATCTGGAGTAACACTTGACCAAATCAATAAAAATAGTTCTCTTATAGTTTATAACTCAAATGTAGGTTTAGTTCACGAACAAAGGAAATTAAACTTAAAAATAGATGATAAAGAGATTGTTTATGAGGGTGTAGCTAGTAGTATTAACACCGATTCTGTAAATGTAAATTTTCCAAATGGAATCTCGCTTTTTTCTCAACAGTATCGGTACGATAAACTTACTCAAAAAAAATTAATTGATGCACACATTGGAAAGAAAATTGATGTTAGAATGGAGGATAATGCTAAAAACTACCAAACTCTAAAAGCTACTCTTTTATCAAATGATGGGGCTAAATCTATTGTAAAAACAGATGATAATCTTATAATAAGTGTTGATAATAAAAACTTAATATTTAAAACTATACCTGATGAGCTTATAACCAAACCATCTCTTGTATGGAATGTTAAAACAGATGAAGATATAAAATCTAATATGAGTATAGATTATCTTATAAAACAGATTAACTGGAAAAGTAATTATATACTTAATTTAAAAGAGAATAAGGCTGACTTAAGTGGATGGATAACCATAGATAACCGTTCTGGAAAAGCTTTTAAAAATACGAATCTTTATGTTTTAGCTGGAGATATAAATAGAGTTAGTAATAGTAGGATTGAGTATAAATCAATACGAACGATGGCAATGGCAGACTCTGCTGAAAATGTTTCACATCAAGCTCATGAGGGTTACCATTTTTACACGATTCCATTTAAGGTAAATTTAGCAAATAATGAAAAAACACAGCTAAAGTTTATATCTTTAAAAGATATTAAAGTCAAAAGAAAATATACAGCAAGAATGAGTAATCCTAACTATTTTAGAGGTGAAATCAATCACGATGTTACTCAGTATGTAACTTTCTCAGGTTTAAAATTCCCATTGCCAAAGGGTGTAGTAAGAACATACTCAAAACTAGAAAAAACAAATATTTTACTTGGTGAGAGTGCTATAAATCATACCCCTAAAGATTCTAATATATTGTTAAAACTTGGTAAAAATTTTGATACAAAAGTTAAAGAGACTATCTTAAATCGTGATGATGGAAGTTGGAATCTTGATGTAGATGTGAAGTACAGTGTAAAAAATAGTTCTGATGAGATAAAAATGGTAGAGGTTTTAGTCCCTTTTAATAAAAATGACGGAAGTGATGTAAGCAGTAAAGAGGAGTATAGATTCACAAAAGGCAATCTAGTAACATTTGATATAATGATAAAACCTCAAAGCACTAAAGAGTTTGAAGTGCATTATAAAATTAAAAAACAATAAGATAAGGAACTATATGTCATCAAGTACACAGCACCAACTAGACAATGAAGTTACAATAAAATACCCTAGCAAATATAAAGTTTTTATTTTAAATGATGATTATACATCTATGGAATTTGTAGTAGATGTTTTAATCTCTATTTTTCATAAATCTCATGAAGAAGCTGAAGCTATTATGTTAGATGTTCACAAAAACCAAAAAGGTTTATGTGGAATCTATACATATGAGATAGCAGAGACTAAGGTAAATCAAGTGCTAAGAAAAGCACAAGATAGTGGTTTTCCGTTGAAAGCAACTATGGAAGAGGAGTAGAGAGTTGATAAGTAATAATCTTAATGAAATTTTTCAAAAATCTGTACTTTTTGCAAAAGAACAAAGACATGAGTATTTAACAATAGAGCATATTTTTTATTCACTTCTTGGTTCACAAGAGGGTGCAAATATCCTTTTTGCTTGTGGTGCTAATGTTGATGAGATGAAAGATGCACTAGAACAGTATATAAAAGATAGTATTGAACCACTTCCCGAGCATATAAATCAAGATCCAACAGAGAGTGTAGCACTAATTAGACTTATAGAAAATATGATGATTCATCTCCAATCAGCAGGACAAAAAACTGCAAATATTGGGGATTTGATAGCTTGTATTTATGATGAAAAAAATAGTTTTTCATATATGCTTTTAAATGAGTACCAAATCTCAAAACTAGATATTTTAGAACTTATCTCCCATACAGATGAAGATGCACAAACAGAACAAAAAGAGAATGAAACTTTTTTAGACAAGTACTCTATTGACCTGCTTCAAAAAGCCAAAGATGGGAAAATTGACCCAGTTATAGGCAGAGATAATGAGATTCAAAGAGTTATGCAGATTCTATGTAGAAGAAAGAAAAATAACCCTATCTTAGTTGGTGAAGCAGGTGTTGGTAAAACAGCAATCGCTGAGGGTTTAGCTCTAAATATAGTGGCACAAAATGTTCCAAATATCATTAAAGATTCTAAACTATTTGCTCTTGATATGAGTGCATTACTAGCTGGAACAAAGTATAGAGGTGATTTTGAAAAAAGACTAAAAGGTGTGATGGATGAGATTCAATCGATTCCAAATGCGATACTTTTTATAGATGAGATTCATACTCTTATAGGTGCTGGAGCTACAAGTGGAACTATGGATGCAGCCAACCAACTAAAACCAGCATTAGCTTCTGGAGAGTTGAAATGTATGGGGGCTACAACTTATGCAGAGTATAGAAATGGTTTTGAAAAAGATAAGGCACTTAGTAGAAGATTCTCAAAGGTTGTGGTTGATGAACCATCAGAGGAGACAAGTTATAAGATTCTAAAAGGTCTAAAAAAGAGTTATGAATCTCATCACGGTGTAACATATACTGATAAGGCTCTAAAGAGTGCCGTAGAATTATCTAAACGATATATAACAGATAGATTCTTACCTGATAAGGCGATAGATATTATAGACGAGACTGCTTCATCTTTTCACCTTAGAGAGAAGAAAAAAAGAAAGGTTACAGCACTTGATATAGAAAAAACTATCTCTTTTATTGTAGGAATCTCTAGTTCAAAAATTAAAAAAGATGAGACTGTTTTACTTAAAAACTTAGAGAGTGATTTAGGTAAGATAGTGATTGGACAAGAGGGTGCAGTAGATGAGGTTTCAAAAGCTATAAAAATCTCAAAAGCTGGGCTTACTCCTAAAAATAAACCTATCGCTTCGTTTTTATTTTCAGGCTCAACAGGAGTTGGAAAAACTGAACTAGCTATTGCTCTTAGTGAGGTTTTAAACATAAACTATGAGAGATTCGATATGAGTGAGTATATGGAAAAACATACTCTAAGTGCATTGGTTGGAGCTCCCCCTGGGTATGTTGGATATGAGCAGGGTGGACTTTTAACAGAGTGTATCAAGAAACATCCATACACAGTTTTACTACTAGATGAGATAGAAAAAGCTCATCCAGACTTGATAAATATTTTACTACAAATAATGGATAGTGCAACTTTAACAGACAATAATGGTTACAAAGCAAATTTTCAAAATGTGATTTTGATAATGACATCAAACATTGGGGCAACAGCTAGATCTGTAATGGGCTTCAACAAAGACAACTCATTATCAAAAAATGAGGAGTTAAAATCTTTCTTTAGCCCTGAGTTTAGAAATAGACTTGATGGTATCGTAGAGTTTAAATCACTAAATATAGATACTGTAAAAAATATAGCTATGAAGTTTATAGCCGAACTAAATGAAGAGCTTAAAAAGAAAAAAATTAGTGTTAGTGTTTCAAAAAAAGCGATAGATTTTATCTCAAAAACTGCTTACTCACCTGAAATGGGAGCTAGACCACTAAAAAGATATATTCAAGATAATATAACTAACAAACTAAGTGATGAGATTTTGTTTGGTAAGTTAGTGAATGGTGGAGAGGTTAGAGTTGACTATAAAAACGAGTTAGTTTTAACATATAAGTAATTATATGCAGATTCCACAAATAAATAGACATCAGTTAAAATTTCCAGACCCAAATAGTGCTAACGAAGATGGAATCGTAGCATGGGGTGGAGACTTGACCCCTTCACGACTGATAAAAGCATACCAGAGTGGAATCTTCCCTTGGTATGGAAAAGATGAACCTATAATTTGGTGGTCAACTAACCCTAGACTTATAATGGAACTAGATGATTTTAAACTAAGTAAATCATTGAAAAAAAGTATGAAAAAATTTGAGTATAAATTTGATACAAACTTCAAAGAGGTAATTACTAGATGTGGCTCAAAACAAAGAAATGACCAAAATGGCACTTGGATACAAAAAGAGATAATAGATGCCTATGTGGAGCTTCATAACTTGGGTGTAGCTCACTCAGTAGAGAGTTATTTAGATGGTAAACTTGTAGGTGGTGCTTATGGCTTAGTAGTAGGAAAAGTGTTTTGTGGGGAATCTATGTTTGCAGATGTAAGTGATGCTTCAAAATCAGCATTTGCTACTCTTGTGCATCATCTTAAAATATGGGGTTATGATTTTATAGACTGTCAAGTTCCAACGAATCATCTAAAAAGTCTAGGAGCAAAAGAGGTTTCACGAGATTACTTTTTAGAGAGACTAAATAGAGTGAATTTTGATAAGATTGAGCATTTTTGGGAGATTCGGGAAAATTAGTATTTATTTATATTTTGTTTTAGCATATTCAAAATTTATACCAATTAATATAGATAATAATTTTTTAAATTCATCAATAAATCTTATTTAATGTATATGTTATAATAAGCATATAAATAAGATAAAAGGATTTTTATGACAGTATCTAAATTAACAACAACGATTCCATCTGAACTAAAAGAGCGTCTTGTTTTTTTAAAAAATGAACTTCATGTTTCAATGTCCACAATTTACAAAGAAGCGTTAGAACAATATCTTGAAAGAAAAGAGATTGAGAGATGGGAGAAAGGTGCTAAATTAGCTAGTGAGAATAAAGAGTATAGGCAATTATGTAAAACTATTGGTAATGAGGGTGGAGAAATCTATGAATATTAAACAGGGTGAAATATGGATGGTTTGTTTTGAACCAAGTGTTGGGAATGAAATTCAAAAACAAAGACCTGCTATTATTGTAAGTAGTGACAAAATAGGAAGATTTGGTTTGCGAACAGTTGTTCCAATAACACAATGGAAAGAGTATTACAAAGACTATCCTTGGATAATAAAAATAGATAATTCTAATGAAAATGGCTTAACAAAAATATCTTCAATTGAATGTTTTCAAATAAAAAACTTTGCTGAAGAAAGATTTGTAAAGCAAATTGGTGAAATTAATAAGGAACTTCTATTTTCTATCCATTCGACAATAGCTAAAACATTAGATCCTCGATATAAATTAAATTAAAATCCTCTAAATATAATCTACATAGTAGATAAAAAGGTAAACCCTTGATAAAAATAGATATAAATAAAAAACTACACGGCTCTAATGGTGAGATGGATTTGGATGTTATTTTTGAGATTCCAGATGGTGAGTTTCTTGCTCTTAGTGGAAAAAGTGGAAGTGGAAAAACCACACTTTTAAGAATCTTAGCAGGGTTAGAAGATTCTACTGGAATCATAGAGGTTGATGGTGAGGTTTGGCAAGATTCTAAGAGTAGTTTAGCACCTCAAAAAAGGGGAATTGGTTTTATATTTCAAGACTATGCTCTGTTTCCAAATATGAGTGTAGAGGAGAATCTTCTTTTTGTAAAAAAAGATAAGAAGTTGGCTTCTCATCTTCTTATGATTACAGAACTTAGTGAGTTAAAAGATAGGATGCCAAACAGTTTGAGTGGTGGGCAAAAGCAGAGGGTTTCTCTTTGTCGTGCTATGATGAACAAACCTAAACTACTCTTGATGGATGAGCCACTATCTGCACTAGACCCAAGTATGAGAACAAAACTTCAAAACGAGATTCTAACTCTTCACAAGGAGTTTGGAACAACAACGATTATGGTTAGTCATGACCCAAGTGAGATTTATAGACTTGCACAAAGGGTTGTGGTTCTTGAGCATGGAAAGATTATAAATGATAACACACCTAAAGAGGTTTTACTAAAAACAAAAGGTTCTCAAAAATTTTCTTTTGAGGGGGAGCTTTTAGATATACAAAAAGTTGATGTTATCTATGTTGCTATTGTTGCTATTGGGCAACAACTTGTAGAGGTTGTTGTGAGTGGTGAGGAGGCTAAAACACTTAAAATAGGCGATGTGGTAAATGTCAGCACCAAAGCGTTTAGCCCTATGATTAGTTAAAATATGAAAATACTTATAACAGGTGCTAGCAGTGGAATCGGCGAAGAGTTAGCTAGACAATATGCCACTAAAAATAATGAACTGATTCTGCTTGCTCGTAGAGAAGATAGACTTCTAAAGTTAAAAAAAGAGTTAAAAAGTTTAGTAAAATCTATAACTATTCTTGTAGTTGATGTTACCGAGTTTGAGAATCTACAATCTCAAATCAGAACTATTGGTAGTGTTGATATGGTGATTCTAAATGCTGGAATCTCCATAGGTCATTCACTTGAGATTACCCCATTTGAGGATTTTAAAAAGCTTTATGATGTAAATGTTTTGGCAAACCATGCTATTTTAGAGATTCTACTACCACACTTTATATCTCAACAAAATGGAAAAATAGTTTTTATATCATCACTAGCCTCACTCATCTCAATGCCAAGTTCTATGGTTTATAGTTCATCAAAACGAGCTGTAAATGCTTATGCAGAGGGGATTCGCTATAAGTATAAAAATGATGGGATTAAGGTTATAAATATCTTACCTGGATTTATAAAAAGTGAATTAACAGATAAAAATAAATTTACTATGCCTATGATTTTAAGTACAAAAGATGGGGTAAAAAGAATTAAAAATGCGATAGAAAAAGATAAAAAGTTTTTTGCTTTTCCATTTAGATTCTATATGCTTATCTCTTTTATAAACCTTCTTCCACAATTTTTAAGAGATAAGATAGTGAGTTTTATTTAGATAAAAGCTCACCCATCTCAGATGCTGGAATAGGGCGAGAGTAAAAATAGCCTTGTATAAAATTACAACCATTCTCTACTAAAAACTCTTTTTGTTCCTTTTTCTCTACACCTTCAGCAATAACTTTTAAGTTTAAACTATTTCCTAAGTTAATGATAGTTTTACATATAGCCCCATCTTCAGGATCAACAACCATATAATCGACAAATGATTTATCGATTTTTAGTTTATTGATAGGTAGTCTTCTTAAATAAGCTAGAGATGAGTATCCCGTCCCAAAATCATCAATAGCGATAGATATACCTAAATCACTAAGTTTTTGTAGTGTAGCTATTGATTTATCAGGGTTATTCATAAGTTGGCTCTCTGTAATTTCTAACTCTATATATCTAGAGATAGATTCATTTGTATTAATCAGACTTGATATAAACTCTATAAAATCGTTCTCTTCAAGTTGTTTTACAGCTAAATTTAAAGCTAATTTTCCAGGGTTTAAACCATCCTCATACCATTTTAGTAGCTGAGTTATCGCTTGTTTCATTACGATTCTATCAAGTGGAACTATCATTCCAGTATCTTCGGCTAAAGGTATAAATTTATTTGGTGGTACTAGTCCAAGAGTAGGATGTTGCCATCTTACAAGTGCTTCCATACCAACAAGTTTATTCTCTCTAGCATCCATTTGAGGTTGGTAATAAACAACAAACTCATCTTTTTTAAGAGCTTCTCGCATTGCTGTTTCTAGAGTAACTCTCTCTAAAGATTTTTTACTCATCTCTTCATCATAAAATGAGTAAGTGTTTCTACCACTTTCTTTTGCTCTATACATCGCTGCATCAGCATTTTTAAAAAGAGTGTTCGCATCATCTCCATCATTTGGATAAAGGGAGATACCTATACTCATACTTATGTATAATGTTTTCTTATCGATAATTAGAGGCTCTTCTAAAGAGTTCATTATATTAATAATGATGTCAGATATATCCTCAACTCCATCAATATTATTTAGTATGACACAAAACTCATCTCCACCTAGTCTTGAGAGAGTATCTGACCTTCTCATCTTAGTTTTTAATTTTTTGCTAACCTCTACTAGAACTTTATCTCCTATATTATGACCAAGGGAATCATTAATCTTTTTAAAATTATCTAAGTCTATAAAAAATACAGCAACATTCTTTTTCTCTATTTTTGCTAACTCTATCGATTGACCTAATCTATCTAAAAAGAGTATACGGTTTGGTAAAGATGTAAGTGAATCGTGATTTGCTTGGTACTCTAACTGTTCTCTTTGTTTATCTAGTGTTTTTAAGCTTTTTTCTAAATCTGTTTGTATTTTTTTAAGTTTAGTTATATCACGACCAGCACCAACAGTACCGATAGTATTTCCATCTTTATCGTAAAAAGGAGCTTTGTAAACCTCTAAATACATTAATTCACCCTTTACATTCCCATACTCTTCAAATTTCATAGCTTTGTCGTTGTCAATTACAACTTGATCGCTATTGAAACATAATTCACCAAAAGTGTGCCAATTTGGTTTATCTTTATGTGCTTCTCTCTCACGAAGAGCAAAAAAAACATCACCTTTACCTATCGGCTCTTTAGTATCTTTAGCCATCAGTAAACCATCACAAATAGTTTTATTAGCGTAGATATAAATACCGTTTAAATCCTTAACCCACAACATATCTGGGAGATGTTGAGTTAAAAGGTTCAGTAGGTCAGAATTATTTTCTTTTAGGTCTGATAGTGTAAAAGGCATTTATATAGTACTCCGTAAATAGATTTAATTACAAAATAGTATAGTGTAAAATGGTTAAATAACGATAAGATTTAACATAACTTAGTTAATTATGCTTTTAAGGTAACCTATATAATTTTTAAGAGAGATAATAGTAAACTCCCGATAATAAATTATTCTAGGATTTTTAAAATGAAAGAGTTTGAAACTATCGAAAGTGTTTGTACATATTGTGGTGTTGGTTGCGATATAGCTGCAGAGGTGTCAGATAATAAGATAGAGAAGATATTTGCTTATAAAGATGGTGTAGTTTCGGAGGGAAAACTATGTATTAAAGGTAAGTATGGTTTTGATTTTGTAGATTCTAAAGATAGAATAAGAACTCCTAGAATTAGAAAAAGTTTTCTTTTAGAGAATCCTTCGATTAAAGAGGCTATCTCTTCATCTTTAGTTGAGCTAGATGATACTTGGTATGAGTGTGATTTAGATACTGCTACAACAGCATCAGCTATGAAACTCAAAGAGATTCAAAGTAAATATGGTAAAAAATCTGTTTGTTCTATCGGTGGAGCAAGAACATCTTGTGAGAGTGCTTTCTTGTTTCAAAAGTTTACTCGTCAAACACTAAAAAGTCCAAATGTAGATAACTGTGCGAGAGTTTGTCATGCTCCATCTTTAAAGGGTATGAAAACTACAATAGGCGAGGGGGCTGCTACGAATCCTTATAACGATATTTATGATTGTGAATTTATGATTGTTATTGGTTCAAATACAACAGAAGCTCACCCAATTATCGCAAATCGTATCGTCAATATGGCGGGTAAATATAATAATCTAGCTGTATTTGATGTTCGTGAGATTAAACTTCACCGTGTTTCAAAATACAAAGCTATTATCCCTCACGAAGCAAACTTACTTGTTCTAAATATGATAGCTTATGTAATTATAGACGAAGAGCTTTATGATGAGAGTTTCATAGAAAACAGAACAAAAGGTTTTGAGGAGTTTAAACAAAGCATCCTAGATGATAAATATGCTGACCCTAAATATTTTGAAAATATAGAGGGTTATGAATACTTAGCGAAGATGATTCCAAAAGTTGCTAGAGAGTATGCTCTTAAAAACTCTATGATTTTTTGGGGTTTAGGAATCACTGAACATTTAGATGGTTCTTATGCTGTTATGGCGATAACTCACTTAGCACTTATGACTGGAAACATAGGAAAACAGGGTGCTGGACTTATGCCTCTTCGTGGACAAAACAATGTTCAAGGTGCTTGTGATATGGGTATGCTTCCATACTACGAACCAGATTATCAAGATGCTAAAGAGGTTGGTTTAATGACACCTCAGTTAGTTGATGCAATGCTTGAAGATAAGATAAAAGCTGTGTTAAATATGGGGGAGGATATAACTCATATCCATCCAAATCTTAATAAAATAGATAAGGCTTTTGATAAGTTAGAATTGCTTATGGTTCAAGAGTTATTTATGACAGATATTGCACAAAGAGCTGATATTGTAATTGGTGTAAAATCTGCTTATGAAAAAACGGGTGTTTATGTAAATGCTATGAGAAGATTACACCTTTCACAACCACTTGTAAAATCAGATTTGCCTGATGATTGGGAAGTTATACAGATGATGGATAAGAAGATGGGTGGAGATGCAAACTATAAAGATTCTAGTGAGGTTTGGGATGAGGTTAGAGAGGTAGCACATAGAAGATTTAGTGGTGCTTCTTACTTAAGGCTTCAAAGACATCGTAAAAGAGGGTTACAGTGGCCAGTTTATACAGAAGATACACCTAGACTTCACCAACTAGATTTTAGAACACCAGATGGTTTAGGTGAGTTCCACTATGCTCAGTATAAACTTCGTGGTATGGTAGAGGAGATTTTAGATAAAAAACTGACGGGTTACTATCTTACTACGGGTAGAACAATCGCACACTATAACAATGCATCCCAAACAAAACAAACAGCAACTTTAGTAGAGAGGTATAGTGAAGATATTTTACTTGTGAATAAGAATGATGCCAAAGATTTTACAAGTGAAAAAGTTATCTTGAAAACAGAGTATGGTGAAACAAACCCATTGACTATAAAGTTCACAGACAAGGTTCAAGCAAAAACTCTATTTTGTACTTTTCACTATGCTGAATCTAAAATCAATAATGTTTTTGGAGATAAAAGTGATGAGCTTATACAAACAGCTGCTTTTAAATCTGTTAAGGTTGAGGTTATTAACTGTTAAAAGTTGTTATTTAAAAGGGCATTTTACCCATAACAACATCGTTACTATTTACATACTGTCCACAATTTATTCCACCTAGATTTACACAAGTTTGTTGCCATCTAGGTGAATGACCCTTTTTACCTGAATGAAGATACCCCTGTTGAAACATAAGTGCATGAGCATACTCATGAGCTATAACACTCTCTAAAATATAATCCATACTCTCTTGCATCACTTTTTTATTGAGATATATTTTTATTCTACCATTTTTGTATGAGGTAAGACCATAAAGCCTACCTTTGAATTCGTCTGTAACTATAAGGGGAATATCAAGTCTAATCCCATAGTGTTGTTGCATAAGATCTAAAACCTCTTGCTCTTTATCTGCAATAAGTTGTTTGTAATTTTGAGAAATATCGTTATGTTTGTAGGTGTAAGAATCGTAGTAGTTTTTTGCGAGTATAGAGATAGCGAGGATTATTATAGAGATAAAAATTAATTCTAGCCGTTTTTTAAACATAGGCTAAAATCTTATCTTAGAGAATCTTTTGGTACTTCAAACAGTTCACCATTTTCATCTTCTACTAGTGCTATTGATGTTCCACCATCTGTAAAAACTGTAATAATCTTTACTGAATTACCATTGTAAGTAAAAGTTTCATCATCCGAAGTTCTAAGTATTTGATTTGTTATATTAGTAGAGCTATTTTGTTGAATCATATATCACCTTTAAGTATTTATAATATTATCTCTTAATTTTTTTATAGTTCGTATATATTTTTCATTTTGTCAACTAATTATAGTCTTATAAAGCAAATAATATGTCAATAAATTTTAGAGGATAAACAGTATAATAATAAGTAATAGTGAAAGGTAAAAAATAGCTAAATCTACTCCATCCCTAATGCTTAGTGCTTTAGTTAAATCCATACTTTCTATCTCAACTCTTCCTGTTCCAAAATATGGCTTTTTCTTAATTTTTCCAAAGTAAGAGGTATCACCACCGAGCTTTATACCAACTACAAGAGCCATAGCAGTTATGGGATGTCCAGCATTTGGAGAATCGTGTTTTTTACCATCTTTGTAAAAACTAAAAATATCTTTTCTTTTCCCAAGAATCATAATGAGAACAGCAGTGATTCGTGATGGTATAAAGTTTACGACATCATCTAAAATAGCACTAACTTTACCATAGTTCTCATACTTTTCATTTCTGTAACCAACCATAGAATCGAGAGTGTTGATAGTTTTATATATAACGATTCCTGGCAATCCAAAAAATAAAAGGTAAAAAACAGGAGCAATAACCCCATCACTAAGATTCTCAGCATAGGTCTCAATAGATGCTTTGTAAACATCACTATCGCTCATATTGGCAGTATCACGACTAACAAGCATTGAGATAGCTTCTCTTTTATTCTCAGCACTTAAAATCTCTTTCACAGAATCGTATAACATCCTATGAGCTAGAAACATTGAGGCTATAAATGAGGTTATGATAATGTTTAAAAAAGTTGGTAAAGAGTTTAATAAGTAAGTTAAGAAACTAACAACCACACCAACTATAACTAACATAAAGATAAAAAGTAATAAACCTCTAAGTATAGAATCTTTATAGAATCTCTTTTCAAAAAAGGTTATAAGATTCCCTATGATAATAATAGGGTGTTTTATGAAACTAAATTCACCGAAGATTCTATCTATGGTGTAGGCTAAAATTGTTATTATGATGTTAATCATTTAATTTTTCAACAATATAATCAACATCAACAAACTTCTCTATATGTTGAGCAAACTCATCTATACTTTTAGCTTTAAACTTTTTAAAATTATACCCTTTGTAATTTTCATCTATGGCAGAAAATATTTTATATCTTAGTTCATCATTATCAAAAAGTCCATGAACAAAAGTTCCATAGAGTTTATCTCTACTTTTAGCTCTTTTTTTTGTGATTCCATTGTGAATCTCATACCCATCAACCATAGTTCCAAAAAGGTTATAGCACCCTTTTTTTACAATCTTCTCTTTTTGAAAAAAAATATCACCTTTAAAAAGTTTAAAACCATCAACTTCATCTATGTTAGATTCTATATGTAGAGGGTCTAAGATTCTATCAAAAAGCATCTCGTATCCTCCACAAATAGCTACAATAGTTTTCTCATTGGCAACTATATGTTTCTCAAATCCTCTTTCACGAAGCCAAGCCAAATCATCTAAAACTCTTTTACTACCAGGAATCACAACAACATCACAAGATGAGATCTCACTAGGGTTTGATATGAAAGATAACTCTATCTCAGAGTCAACTATCAAAGGCTCAAAATCTGTAAAATTACTAATATGTGGGAGTTTTATCACCCCAACTTTTATGATAGCTTTTGAGGTATCTTGAGTATAGTTCATAAGTGAAGCACTATCTTCAAAGCCTAAATTAAAAGGTTTAAAAGGCACAACACCAAGCACTTTTATCTTAAATTTTTCTTCTATGATTTTAACACCCTCATCAAACAAACTCATATCACCTTGAAATTTATTTACAATCACACCTATAACATTCTTACGAAGTTTTTTAGGTAAAAGGTTGTAAACCCCATATATAGAAGCAAAAACTCCTCCCCTTTGTATGTCGGCTACTAAAATAATTTTAGTGTTAAATTTATCTGCTATATATATGTTAGATAAATCTTTACTCATTAAGTTTAGTTCCACAGGTGAACCAGCCCCCTCAGCTACAATACAATCATACTCTTTTAGAAGATTCTTAAAAGCTTTTTTAGCATAAGGTTTTAGTGTGTCTATATCTCTGTAATAGTTCCAAACATCTTTATCACCTTTAGATTTACCATTTATGATGATGTGAGATTTTGATTTTCCACCAGATTTTAAAAGTATGGGATTCATAAAAGGTGTAGTTTTAAGCCCTATCGCCTCTGCTGCGAAATGTTGAGGAATCGCTATCTCACCACCCTCATCTGTCACTTGTGAGTTGTTTGAAACATTTTGTGCTTTATAAGGAGCTACCTTGATTCCACGATGATGGAGGAGATAAGTGATAGCAAAAGAGAGGGTAGATTTACCAGCATCACTACTTGTGCCGAATATGCTTAGAGAGTTCATTTTTTTGCCTTTTATTATGTAAAAATTAGATTAGCAATCTTATCAGATAGAATCTAAAAACTCTTCAAAGCTTTTATTAGTTTCTTATGAAGATTAGAATCTTTCACCCCAAATCTCAAATAATTATCACTCAAATAATCAAAACTTCCACAAGTTCTTACTAGAATCTTATATTTTAAAAGATGCTCAAATATCTTTTTAGCTTGTGATGATTTTACTAAAATGAAATTAGAATCACTTTCATAAATTTTATCAAAAAGATTAGAGTTTTCAAGAAACTTTACTAACTCTTTTTTATTTTTAATATGGAGTTTTTTACTCTTTTTATCAAACTTCGAATTATCTAATCTCTCTTTTAAAAATGCCACATCAAACGATGAGAGATTCCACATAGGGGTGTTTAATTTTTTGATGTTTTGTTTGTTGGAGAAGATTGCACCGATTCTTACCCCTGCACATGAGTAAAACTTTGAGAATGATTGGATAATGTAGAGTTTTTTATTAATTTTTATTTTATCTCTAAATGATTTTAGATTCTCAAATTCTAGGAAAGATTCATCTAAAATAACTGTACAATTTTGTTTTTCCCAAATTGTGAATAACTTTTCAAGGTTATAATATTTTCCATCAGGTGTAGATGGATTCACAAAAATAACAATAGAACCTTTTTTTGGTTTTGCATAGAGATTCTTAAAACGATTGATTTTTATAATTTTTTTATTATTCTCTTTAGAAGCTTTTTCATACTCCCCATACAGAGGGGCATAAAGATAAACTCTTTTTTGTTTTAATGATTCTAAAAGTCCAAAAATCGCAGATGTAGCACCATTATATAAAGCTATTTGACTTTTTTTGATTTTGTATTTGTTTTTTATAGATTCTTTTAACTTTGAGTAAGTTGTATCCCCATATTTTACTAGCATATCTGAAGTTGGAATTACTGTTATCTTTGGGTGATAGCTATTTATGTTAGATGAGAAATCAATTATTTCATTAGAATCACAACCATGCTGAGAAGCATATTTATATATATTTGCACCGTGTTTCATTATATCTCTACATCATCCCAAAACTCATCATAATCAAGGTTGGTGAGTGAGTTTTGGTCAGCTAGATTTTTCTCTAGTAAATTTTTTTGAGCTTGTTGAAAGTAATCTTCAAGAGCTTCATTCATCATAGTTGAGTAATCTTTTTTTAGTATTTCACTAAAATTTTCTAGGTTTTGTAAGTTGTCATCATTGAGTATAAAGTTTCGTTTTTCCATAAAAGAATTGTATCAAAAATTCATCAACTCTTTTGCACTTTTTGTATTTTTATATTTGTTAATCCGTAGAAGTGCATAAAATTTTGATGCTATTTTTATTTGGGAAAGTAACTCTTTTTTATCTAGCTTTTTTGGAGCTTTTTGGTTGTAAGCATTTAAAAATAAATTAATATAAAAATTACTAGGAGAATTAAACCCAACAAGTCCAACAGCACAATCAAAACTAAAACTTCCACACCCTGAATCTATAAAATCAAAAACTCCGATTTTATTTCCATCAAAAACTGTATTATCTTTGAAAATATCACCGTGAATAAAACCATCATTTTGCATCTCAGAAGATTCTAGAAACTGAAGTTTTTTGTAGTGGCTAAAGAAGTTGTTTTTTGTATATTTGAGAAGTTTGTCAATCTCATAGGAATCGATAAATTTACAGCTACAATCTTTTTTATAAGTGTGTTGATGAAGTGTTGCTAAGAATCGTCCAAGAGCAACGATATGATAACTTTTCACAACCTTTGGCTGAACACCATCTAACTTTTCATACAAAAACCACTCACCACTCTCAGCTATACAAGTTGGAACATTTAACCCAACTGATTTTAATTCATTTAAAAGTTTTTTATCACTCTCTATCTTTTCGCTTATATCTCTTTCATACTTTTTTAAGATATAACCACTCTTATCAGTAAAAACAATATAAGTTGTATCTATAATTCCTGATGTTGTGGGGATGAGTTTTTTGAAATCGTAGGGTGGAAATAGTTCATTTAACTCATCAAGTGTAATTTGTGTTGTTACACCCATTTATACTTGACAACTCTTCATAATTTTCTTCCAATCCAAATCAAAATTTTTCTCCACAAATGCCTTGTGATGTGGAACTGTACAGCTTGAGCAATCTTGATGAATAACACCTTTGCTCGCAAACTCTGTTCCATTATGGATATTACATTTGCTAAGAATCTTAAACTCATTATAAACACCTAATCCATCTTCATTGAACCTAAAATTTGGACAAGCACATAGGTAGCAGTTAAGTGATTCCATATCATGACATTTTTTATTTTTAGCATAAAGTGGGCAAAAATCATACTCCATTTTTACCATATTATCAAAATCAAAATACTCTATGATTTGTTCTTTTGAGTAATTTTTTTCTACTAATTTAGCTACTATTTTTTTATGTTTCTCAGAATGTTTTTCAAACCAATCGTTATATCCCATAATTTCACCTAATAATTATTGTGGAATTATTGCATAAATTTGATATAATCTAAGTGCAAGTTTTAAAAATAATTCAAGGATATAAAATGCATATAGAACCAGGTATGGTAGATGCTGCGAAAATTACTCTTTCGTATGGTACTGCATCAGCAGTAATAATTGCTAGTGCAAAACTTTCGTACGATAATATTAAAGAGAATAATATTCTTTCTTTTTTAGTTAAAGTTATCGCTTCAACACTTTTAGTTTTTACTTTTTTTGAGATTTTCCCTCACTATCCAGTAGGTGTTTCTGAGGTTCATCTAATTTTAGGTTCAACACTGTTTTTACTTTTTGGTGTAGCTCCTGCTAGTGTTGGTTTAGCTTTAGGACTGTTAGTACAGGGGATATTCTTTGCACAATTTGATTTACCTCAATATGGGATGAATGTAACTACAATTCTTGTTCCTCTAATGGGAATCGCATATTTAGCAAAAAAAGTTATCCCTCAAAATATCTCATACACAGAGTTAAAATACTCTCAAGTTCTTAAGCTATCTATTGCTTACCAAGCTGGAATCGTTACTTGGGTTGCATTTTGGGCATTTTATGGTCAAGGGTTTGGGGCAGAAAATATAGCTTCAGTTCTTAGTTTTGGTTCTGCGTATATGTTAGTTATTATTATTGAACCTCTAGCAGATTTAGCTATTTTAGCATTTGCTAAAGCATTAAAAAACACTCTTTCTAACACAATATTTATAGAAAAAAGACTTTATAACAAAGCATAATTTTAAGGGCTTTTCAGCCCTTATTTTTCTATTCACCCAATTATCAAAAAAAGGTATTAATAGTTGAAAGTCAAAGGTTTTGGAAAGGTATATTTTTCACTTGTTGCTATACAGGCTTTTGTATCAACTGCAAAAATTATTGCTCTTTTAAGTGCTGTTCATACTTGTGACGGTAAACCTCTACGACTAAAGATAAATTCCCCTCCATTTTCTTAATATTACAAACAAGAACTAAAAAATAATCGTAATATTAAGGAAAAATAATGAAAAAAATAATAACTATAAGTTTAATCACATCTGTACTTTTATCTAATGAAGTAACATTAGATAACATTGTAATTAGTGCTACAAAAGTATCTCAAAATGTAGAGGATACAACCTCTGATATTCAGATTATCACAGGTGAAGAGATAGCTGAGAGAAAATACACAACAGTTACAGAGGTTTTAAACTCTATGGCTGGTGTAGGTTTTACACAAGATGGTGGGGTTGGTGGTTTAACAAAACTTTATGTTCGTGGTGTTGGTGGGGCTAGAGTTTTAGTGCTTGTGGATGGGGTTAGATTTCAAGACCCATCTAGCAAATATGGTGCTGACTTTTCAAAACTGATGTTAAATGATGTTGAAAGAATCGAACTTATCTCTGGAGCTCAAAGTGGAATTTGGGGTGCTGATGCTAGTGCTGGTGTGATAAATATCATAAGTAAAGAGGCAAAAAAAGGTTTTCACAGTGGAGTGAAGATTCAAACTGGTAGTTTTAACACTAAAGAGTTGGGTGTGTTTGGTTCTTATAAAACAGATGATTATAGTGCAAAATTATCTATAAATCAGTACCAAACAGATGGTTTTTCAGCTCAATCACCTTATGGAACTGATATAGATGATTATGAGGATGATGGGTATAAAAATAGAACTATAAATCTATATCTTGCTTATAATTTTACTTTAGATGATAAATTATCTTTTAAATTTTCAAATATAGATACTAAAAATAATAATGATACTTATTCAGTTGGCAATGGAACAGAAGATTCAGATATGAGGGTAGAAACTGATACATACCTGTATAGCTTAGCATATAATAAAAAAATCTTTAATCACAATCTATCTTTAAAATATAATATTGCAAAATTTGATAGAGATGATTTTGATGCTACAAAGGGTATAAAAACTTATGAGGGTAGAACTGATGAGATAGAGTTTTATGATTCTATAAACTACCGAGAAAAAGATTTTGTTTTAGTTGGGGCTTCGTATAAAAAAGAGGATGTTCATACTCAAAAAGTGGACAAGAGTAGATATGAAAGAGATGTAGATTCAACAGCTGTTTTTATAACAAATACAAACTATATAGATAAATTTGTGATTACTGAAAGTTTGAGAAAAGATAATCACTCCTCTTTTGATGATAAGGTTACAGGAAAAGTAGGGGCTAAATATAATTTTAACAATGAATCTTATTTAAGTGCAAACTATGGAACTGGATACAATGCTCCTAGTATAATTATGATTTTAAATCCTAATGGAAAAGAGAATCTCAACCTAGAAGCTGAAGATACAAAAAGTTTTGACATAACTGCTGAGTATAATGGTATTAGTTTGACATATTTTCACAATACAGTTGATAATCTAATCTCTTATGACCGTAAAGCAAAACAACATATAAATATAGTTGGTAAGTCAACTTTTAAAGGTATTGAGGCAAAATATACAAGAGCAATTACAGATGATATTTTTATAAATCTAAGCTATACAAGATTATCTGCAAAAGATAAGGATGGAATAGAGCTTAGAAGAAGGGTAAAAGATTCTTATAAAATGGTAACTGATTACTATTTTAATGATGAACTTAACTTCAATTTAAACGGTGAATATGTTGGAGAGAGATATGATAATATGGGTGCAACACAAGAGGAGAGAGGTAGACAAACTGGTAAATATCTTGTGATGAATTTTGTTACAAACTATGAGATAAAAAAAGATATGAATGCTTATATAAAAGTAAATAATATCTTCAATAGATACTATCAAGTAGTAGATGGATACTCGTCAAGTTCAAGAGCCTTTTATCTTGGGTTTAATGCGAAGTTTTAGGAGATAAAATGATAAAAATAATACTAATAGTACTTATGATACTAAGTCTAAATGCAAATGAAATTATAACCATAGCAGGACCATCTGCTGGAGTTTCACATCCTATTTTTCATATGATAAAAAGTGATTCACTCAAAGATATAGATACAAAGATAAAGTTTAAACGATGGAAAAATCCCGATGAGTTAAAAGCTCTAATTCTTAATAAAAAGGTAAATTTCATCGCTGTTCCTATAACTGCTGGGTCAATTTTATATAACCGTGGTGCAGAGGTGCAACTCACACATTTAGTTATGGGTGGGGCTAGAGGAATCGTCTCTTCTGATGAGAGTATTAACACTATAAAAGATTTAAAAGGTAAAACTATTGGGATAGGTTCTCGTGGTGGTTTGGCTGATTCTCTAGTGAGAATTTTACTAAAAGAGAATGGGCTTGATTCTAAAAAAGATGTAAATATAGTTTATACACAATCTTCAAAAAACTCAACTCTTATGCTTTTAAAAGGTAAAATTGATTGTGCGATTCTCTCAGAGCCTAGAATCTCGATGGCACTTAAAAAAGCTAAATCATTACCATCAGATAAAAGCCCCCATAAACTATTTTTTAGTATAAATTTACTTGATGCTTGGAAAAGAACTTTCAATAGTGAAACATCTTTCGCACAAGTTGGATTCTTAGCTGTTGGCGATACTATAAAAGATAAAAAATTGATAAAAAGATTTATAGAGGAGTATAATAAATCACTAAAATGGTATGTTTCTAATCCTAAAGAATCTTCAAAACTAACAGTAAAATATATAAAAGGACTACACCCAAAAGCTGTGAAAAATGGGATTAAAAATAGTTCTTTTTATACAATAGAAACTAGTAAGGAGAAAAAGCTTATAAAAGAGTTGTTAAATACTTTAATGATAAATAATCCAAAATCAATGGGGAAAAAACTTCCTGATGATGGGTTTTATTTT
>Ga0256842_1001045_pt1 | contig 23267 bp, 16 predicted proteins | sample 4559240metaG_FD_185973 | JGI IMG/M metagenome (GOLD analysis project Ga0256842, IMG submission 185973) | Hydrothermal vent microbial communities from Guaymas Basin, Mexico - 4559-240 | ecosystem: Environmental > Aquatic > Marine > Hydrothermal vents | place: Mexico: Guaymas Basin | collected... | reverse complement strand
CAAGATAAAGAGTTAAAAAAGAGTTTTAAAAACCTTGAAGTTTCCTCTTTTGAAAAAATAAGGGATATTTATAGGAAAAAAGTTAAGGTAAAAGATGGTTGGTGGTATGATGAATCTGGATTGATTACTGGTGGATTAGGTCATACTCAACAGAAAGTAAAAAATATTATAAACAGATATGTTATCCATCTTCCTCACTCACAAGTTGAGATACCCCAAGAGTATAGAGCTGATTATCTACTATCTGATGAGGAACTTGAAGATAATATATATCAATATGCAGACTATAAAACAGATGAACTCTATAAAAGTTTTCTTGAAAATTGTGATAGTGTTATAAATCCTCATTCAAGATTATTTATGGATCCCGAGAGATTTTTTGATGATGAAAAAGAGTCTATGCAGGTTAAACATGGACTTGGTTGGTTTTATGAAAACGCGATACTAGAAAAAAAGCCTTTAAGAGTAAAAACACATAAAGATGAGATAGCAAAATATTATGATGCTCACCATAATAAACTCACATCATTAGTAGAAAAAAAACTAGAGCTTTATGATGCTTGTACTATTATAGATTGTCACTCATTTTCAAATGAAAGATATTGGTTTCACGATAAAAATGTGGAACTCCCTGATATCTGTATAGGTTATGATGAGTTCCATAAAGATGAGCAGTTAGTTAAGGTTATATTAGACCTATTTAAAGACTACAACATAACTATAAATACTCCCTATGCAGGAAGCTTAGTGCCAAATAAGTTTTATATGAAAGATAGTCGTGTGAAATCTGTGATGATTGAGATAAATAAAAAGCTTTATTTAGAATCTGATAACACTACTAAAAGTGAAAATTTTAGAGTGATTCGAGATAAATTAACATATATTCAAGAGAGAGTATAGTCAAGTGGTATATAAAAAATACAAAGAATTTATGACAAAATATATATCATTAAACTTTATAACTTGGAATATTGTTATAAAGATGGGGTATTGAGATGCAAATTATACCAATAGTAATTTATGCTCTCCTGTTCTTAATAGCGTTTATCCCACCATTAATAGATAAAAAACCGTTCACTTTTTATCTCTCAAAAGGTGGTTATCCTGATGGTATTGTAAAAAGTAAAGTTTTTCTAAAGATAAATAATACTATCAGTTACGTATGGGCAGGAATATTTGCGTTAGCGTTTGTCTTAGTTCAAATAGAGTACAGCCCATATAGTGCTACAAATATGCTTATTGCAAATGGTGTTGCTTTTTTACCACAAATTTTAATCGGGATACCAACCTCTATCTATTTGCCAAAGTATTTTATGAAACAACCAAGTTATAAAATAAAGTTTGATTCTCTATCTGATGCTTTTAGTGCAATGCCTTATGGGTTAAATAAAGAGTTAGCAAAAGATATAGATGTAGTTGTTCAATTTATACTAAGTGGAGATGAATCACAAGAATCTCATCTAATTATCAAAAATCAAAAATGTGAATATATAAAAGGTTTACATCTGAATCCAACGGTTATAATTACCGCTGATTCAAAACTTTGGTTAGATATAATAAATGGTGATGTTGATGGTATGAACGCTTACATAAATAAAAAATACGAAATGATTGGTAATGCATCTGTTATGTTACATTTTGATAAACTTTTTGATAGTTCAGCATCGTTAGAAAAAATTGAAGATAGAGTTCAAGATTATGACTATAAATCGTTTAAGCCAAAGAAAATTAAAAATATAGTCGTATTTGATGGTGGTGCTAGAAATAAAAAGTTTAGTAAAACAACATTGATGGTAGATAAGTTTGTAGAGGGTGCTAAAAGTGCTGGGGCAAATGTGGAAGAGTTTAAGCTTTCAAAACTCGATATTCACGATTGTGATGGTTGCTATATGTGTTGGACTAAAATACCTGGGCAGTGTGTACATAAAGATGTAATGACAGAGCTTAGAGAGAAATATAGAAGTGCTAATTTGGTTGTATTTGCGTCGCCTTTGTATATCTTTAATGTTACTGGAATTATGAAAACTTTTATGGATAGATTGTTACCTATTATGAAACCATATATGCTTTTAGATGAAAAAGATGGACATATCTCACATCCAGATAGATTTCCTGAATTTGGAGAGCAGGGTATAGTTGTATTTAGTGCAAGTGGATTTCCAGATGTTGATGGAAACTTTGATGGACTTAAAGGGATGTATAGAGCTTGGAATTCACATAGTGAAAACTCATACTTAATGGGAGAGTTTTTTTTAACAGCAGCTGAGGTATTGGCGCAACCAGTTTATAAAGATAGAAGAGATAGAGTAGAAAAAGCCTGTTTTGATGCAGGGGTACAAGTTGTTAATGAGGGTAAAATCGACTATAAACATATGAGTACCGTATCCAACCCAACAGTGTCAAATAAAACTTTTCAGACTTTAGCAGATACTTTTTGGGCTAGTTTAGATGGTAAAAAATCTTATATGAAAGAGATGGTTAAACTCTAAAACAATTTGCTATTGCATAAATGCAATAAGTGAAGCAGTAACTGCAACATTAAGAGACTCAACACCTCTATTCATAGGGATAGAGATAGAGTCATTACAAAGTTTTTGAACCTCTTTACTCACACCATCACTCTCATTTCCTAACACATAGATAGCTTTTTCCACTTTTTCTACATTGTATATACTATTTTTAGCATGAGAAGAAAGCTCATAAATTCTAGTATCGTTTAAGTCATTTAAAACTTCATCTAAGGAGTTACAAAAATAGATAGGAAGTTTAAAAAGAGTTCCTGTACTTGCTTTTATAACAAGAGGAGATATTTTTGCACTACTTTTTTTAGGCAGTATAATTCCATCTACATTTCCAGCAGCACAAGAACGTATAATCATTCCTAAGTTTTGAGGATTTTGAATACCATCAAGAGCAATAAGCTTGAAACTCTCTAGCTTTTTTATCTCTTTAGCATTCTGATATGATTTTGCGATAATATCTATCGCTACACCTTGGTCTTGTTTAGCATTCTTACTTATTCTACTTAAAGCATTTTTATCGTGATAACTAACCTCTATATCTCTTTTTTTGGCAAGAGCAAGTATAGTTTTAACAGCACCATCAGTTTTATTTGAGTCTGCCATGTGAAGTTTGTGAATAGATATAGTTTCATCTTGTAAAACCTCTATAACTACATTTCTACCGTAAAGTGTGATTATCTTTTCAAAAAAAGCTTTTTTATCTTTGTACTCTTGTGAATCTTGCATATTTAATTCCTTTTATTCGACAATATTATATATAATCTCTGTTTTATTTTTAATAACTTTTATCTCTTTTATCTGTAAACCTTCGATTTCAAGAGATTGAAACTCTTTTATAGAACTTATATTATGTTTAGCTATCTCTCGTAAAACTATACCTCTATAAGCTTTAGCCCAATGACTGACAGTTTTTCCATTTTTAAGAAATTTTAGCGTTGTATAGTTCTTTGTGACTTTGTAAAATTTATCATAATATCCAGCTCTTAAATCTAATATCTCATCTTTAGCTAAATATAAATCTAATTGATAGGTAAATCTATCTTTGTAAAACTTATCTGGAACTATATTACCGATATTGTTTGTTTGTTTTACTTTATAGTTAGCGATTTTATCACCTCCTAGAATAGCCCCATACAAATTTGAGAAGATAATAACGTTTGTTTTGAGAAACTCTTTTTCATTCTCTTTCATTTCATCATATTCAAGATAATCGTAAGCAACACCACGATAGCGTTCTATTGCACACATTAGAGGAGTGTTGAAAAGATTATTTCTATAAGGGATACATTCACTATACTTTTTAAATCCAAATAAAGATTTTATAGTTTCTTCATCTGCATTATCCATAATAGAATTATATTCATTAAATATAGAATCTCTTGCACTATTTGAACCCAGTAACTCTTTTGCTATTTCGTTACCACCACTCTTTTTACCTTCAGAGGGGGAAAATAGTATTTTTAACATCTACAAACCTTTATGATATAAATATAAATGATATAATAGTATAAAATTAAATATATGGGGTTATATTATGAAATTGATTTTAATATCTATTTTTATGTCAATCTTTACAACTATTTTTGCAACTATAATTATAGGAAATGTAGAAAAAATAGATGGGACGGTTAAAGTTAAAAGTGAAGGTTCTATAAGAAAAAAAAGAGTTCGTAGTGGGTTTGAAATTAAAGAGGGTGATTTAATTATTACATCACGAAAAGCATCTGCTGTTTTGAAACTTGTAGATGGTTCTACTTTGGTTTTAGATGCTAGTTCAAGTATTCTCTTTAATTCTGTTGCAGATGCTTCACAGGTAGATGGAAAAATTTATTATAATATAACATCAAGAGATGCAAAGAACTCTTTAAAAGTTAAAACACCTTTTGCTATTATAGGGATTAAAGGAACGACTTTTATTGTAAATGCTACTAAAAACTCTTCTGTTACTTTAAAAGAGGGACTTATTGGTGTTACAAGTATTAAAGAGGAGTTTGAACTTTATAGAAAGGCTGTTCAAGCTGAGTTTAATAATTATGTATCAAGTCAGATGTCTGAGTTTGAAAAGTTTAAAAGTCAGCAGAATAAATATGCTACACCAGTAAAAACAAAAGAGTTTGATCTTAAAGCTGGAAACCGTATATCATTTAATAACAAAAGAGTAAATGAAGATGCTTGGAGTAAAGATGATGATGCAGAGTTTACTCATTTTGAAGCTTTAATTTTAAATAAAACTCAAAAGAGTAAAGAAAAAATTATAAATAATAGTAGTTCAGATGATGATTGGGATGATTCCGATGATGATGAATTTGATGCAATAGAAGCTAGTATATATAAAAAGTAATTTTAGATGAAAGAAAAGTTTTTATATTTTATAGTATTAGTACCTACTTTAGTATTAATATTATTACTACATCATTATAAAATTGAACCATTTGAAAATTTTTCATTAAGATTTAATGATACAAATTTTGATTTACAAGATAAAGAACCAAATAAAGATATAGTATTTGTTGCTGTTGATGAACGGAGTGTCAATGAATATGGAAGATGGCCTTGGGATAGAGATACACTTGCACTAGGGATAGATAAATTTATTGAATCTGATGTAGTTTTAATGGATATGATTTTTTCAGAACCAACAAGTGAAGAGAAAGATAATATTTTAGGGGACTCCCTTGCAAACTTAAATAACAGTGTTTGTGGTTTTTTTTTACGACATAATTCAACTCAAAAGATTACAGAGGAAGAGTTAGAGCTTTTAAGTGATTCCTCTCTTGATTTACTACAAACACAAGTTGCTAAGTATGGAACACCTAAATTTTCATCAGCAGAATATGCAGAGTTAAATATCGTACCTATTATGGAATCTTGTTCACTTTCAGGAAGCTTTAGTACAGTACGTGCTGCTGATGATAAAATACGTTCTTATCCTCTTAGTGTTTATTTTCAAAATCTTTTATATCCATCTTTAGCTGTTCAAGGTTTACGTTTAAAATTTGATAAAGATATTGAGAGGCTAAATAACAATACTTTAACAATAGCGGAGTACCCTATAGAGATAGATGAAAGAGGGCTTATCCGATTAAACTTTTATAATTATAATGACTATGATATTGTCTCTTTTTTAGATGTTGTACAAGGTATTATTCCTCAGAGCTATTTTAAAGATAAAATAGTTATTTTAGGAATTACAGAAGTTGGAGCAGGGGATATTGTTAGTACACCTATTGGCTCAATTCCTGGTCCATTACTGCACTATACATTTATATCAAATCTATTAGAGGGGCATCTGATTGTTGAACCTCAATATATTACAGAGGCTTTAATTTTATTTATGGTTCTTTTACCATTTTTATTAGTTTTTATCATTAAAAAGATTTTATATAGAGCTATTTTAAATGTAATAATTTATTTATCTATAACTGTTTTTATAAGATACCTTTTTATAACTCAAATGATATATATAGATCTTTTTTATCCTTTACTTGCTTTAATTATAAGCTTTATAGTCGTTGAAGCTATCTCTTTTACTTTACAGGAGCAAAGAGGTAAATTTATGAGAGGAGCTTTCTCATCTTATCTTTCTGCTGACTTACTAGATCAACTTATAGAACATCCAGATACTCTTTCATTAGGTGGAGAGAGTAAAGAGTTATCTATCCTTTTTAGTGATATTAGAGGTTTTACAACTATCTCTGAATCTATGGACCCTGTTAGTTTAATTACACTTTTAAATAGATATTTTACTCCTATGACAAATGCTGTTTTAGAAAATGGTGGAATGCTTGATAAATATATAGGAGATGCTGTTATGGCATTTTTTAATGCACCTATAGATGTTAAAAATCATGCCGATGCGTCTTGTCATTCAGCACTGGAGATGATAGAGAGATTAAATATATTAAATGAAGAGCTAAAACTAGATGGTATCAATCCTATTAAAATTGGTATTGGGATAAATACCGCTGAGGTCGTTGTTGGTAATATGGGTTCAGATACTCGTTTTAACTATACTGTTATTGGTGATGGTGTAAATCTTGCTTCAAGAGTAGAAGGTCTTACTAAAAACTATGGAATAGAGATATTAATCACTGAATTCACAGTTGCAAAGTTAAGTAAAAATTTTATATATAGAGAGATTGAACCAGTAAAAGTAAAAGGTAAAGATGAAGCAGTATTACTATATCAATTAATGCCTATAAATGATAAATCAAGAATGGTTAAAAAAGTATATGACAAAGCATTAGAAGCTTATAAAAATTCTCAATTAGATGAGGCTAAAAAATTATTTAATAGTTTGATAGAGGACTTTGATGATAAGCCATCACTCTATTTTCTTGAAGATATAAAAAATAAACATCCTTGGGGTGTTCATAAAATGACAACAAAGTAAAGGTTTTATAGATGAAACATGCAAGAAGTTTAAATGCAACAGAGATTTTAGAGTTAATATTTATATATTTAACAGAAGTTTCCACAGAAAAAGATTATGATGAAACGATAAGAATTCTTGCAGATATGGGAAAAGCCTTAACATCATCAGATAGATGTACTGTTTGGGTTGTTAGTGAAGATAAAAAAAATATATGGACTAAAGTTGCTCATGGATTAGAGGATGTTTTAACTATCCCTATAGATTCTGGAATTGTTGGTAGTGCAATAATAAATAAAGAAAAGATTATTATTGATGATGTGCATTGTGATAGTAGATTTAATGCAAGTATAGATAAACAAACAGGTTATTTAACTAAGAGTATGATGGTTATACCTATGTTTAATAATGAAGATGAAATAATAGGTGCTTTTCAAGTTATTAATAATACTGGTGAAAAAGGTAAATTTGATAAAAAAGATATGAATAGACTGATGTTAGCTAGTACTTATGCTGCAGAGACTCTTGTATCATCTAAATTAACTTATGAAATACAAGAGACACAAAAAGAAGTTGTTTTTACTATGGGTTCAATAGGTGAAAGTAGAAGTAAGGAAACAGGATTTCATGTTAAAAGAGTTGCAGAGTATTCAAAAATTTTAGCACTTGCTTATGGTATGAGTGAAGAAGAATCAGAACTATTAAAACAAGCAAGTCCAATGCATGATATTGGAAAGATAGCAATTCCTGATTCGATATTAAAAAAGCCAGGTCGTTTTAATGATGAAGAACGAGCCATTATGAATACACATGCTGAACTTGGGCATAGTATGATTAAAAATTCACAAAGACCTCTTTTAAAAGCAGCAGCTATTGTTGCGTATGAACATCATGAAAAATGGGATGGAACAGGTTATCCTAGAGGTTTAAAAGCTGAAGAGATACATATTTATGGTCGTATAACAGCGTTAGCAGATGTTTTTGATGCTTTAGGTTCAGATAGGGTTTATAAAAAAGCATGGAATGATGATAAAATCTTTAAACTTTTTAAAGAGGAGAGGGGTATTCATTTTGATCCAAAATTAATAGATCTTTTTTTTGATAATTTAGATGCTTTTTTGAAAGTAAGAGATAGTTTTCAGGATAAATTTTCAGAGAGTAGTGAAGAGACGAGTATTAAGAATAGTATTAAAGTTTTAGGTGCTTATGGAGGAAAGTCTAATGAACATGGTTCAAGTGCCTTTTATCTTAATAGTAAAAATGTTATTGATGCAGGAAATTTATTAAAACCATTGGAAGAGGAAAGTGCAAATATAGAAAATATTTGGTTAACTCATTCTCATTTAGACCATATTCACGATATTGCATATATTTTAGATAACTATTTTTTATTAAGAACACAAACTCTAAATATTATTGGATTACCTCAAACTATAAAAGCTATAAAAAAACATTTTTTAAATAATTTAATTTGGCCAGATTTTTCTGTTATTCCACTTTATAATTCAAATCAGATGAGTATAAATTATATTGAGATAGAATTAAATAAAGAATATAGTATAGGTGATCAAGAATCTATAAAAGCATTTAAAACAGATCATACAGTACCAAGTTGTGGCTATATCTATACAATAAATGAAACAGCAATATTGATTAGTGCGGATACACATTCTTTAGATACAGTAATAGATGAGGTGGATAATAATAAAAATATAAAAGCTATGGTTTTAGAATGTTCTTTTCCATCTAATATGACAAAATTAGCAAAAGATTCAAAACATTTAACACCAAAATTATTGTTTTCTAAACTAGAAAAGTTAAAAAGAGAGGATATAGAGTTATATGTTAATCATATTAAACCAAGTTTTTTAAATAAAATAAAAAAAGAAATAGAAGAATATAGCGGTAAATGGGGAAGTAAAGTCTTAAAAGATGGAGAAATTATAAACTTTTAATAAAAAGACTTGACATTTTTTTTTTTTTGCACTATAATTCCAGCATCAAAGTTAATGCCGACATAGCTCAGTTGGCTAGAGCAGCTGATTTGTAATCAGCAGGCCCGGGGTTCAAATCCTCGTGTCGGCACCATTAATTTTGTATATTAGAAACAGTGTTAGACCAAAATAATATGGTGGGATAGTCAAGTGGCCAACGACGGCGGACTGTAAATCCGCTCCCTACGGGTTCAGAGGTTCGACTCCTCTTCCCACCACCATTAATTTCAAATGCGGGAGTAACTCAGTGGCTAGAGTTCCTGCCTTCCAAGCAGGGTGTCGCGAGTTCGAATCTCGTCTCCCGCTCCATTTGAAAATTATATTTTGGAAGCTGAAGTACAATTCTTTACTTACTTCAAAAATATTTATCTTTAAGATATATAATCTAATTCAATCAACTAATATTTATTTTATAATAATTTAAAAAAAACATTCAATTATTTCTTATATAATGACTTATAAGCAATAATTGAATGATTTTTTGGTATAATACCATTTAATTTCATATATAAAGTCGGAGGACACTATGGCAAAAGAAAAGTTTGAACGTAATAAACCGCATGTTAACATCGGTACAATTGGTCATGTTGATCATGGTAAAACAACATTAACGGCTGCAATTACTGCAGTATTAGCAGTAACTAATGGTGCTGAACTTATGGATTATGATCAGATTGATAATGCTCCAGAAGAAAGAGAGCGTGGTATTACTATTGCTACTTCACATGTTGAGTATGAAACTGATATTCGTCACTATGCTCATGTTGATTGTCCAGGTCATGCGGATTATGTTAAAAACATGATTACTGGTGCTGCTCAAATGGATGGTGCTATTTTAGTTGTTTCTGCAGCTGATGGTCCAATGCCTCAAACTCGTGAGCATATCCTTCTTTCTAAGCAAGTTGGTGTTCCATATATCGTTGTTTTCATGAACAAAGAAGATATGGTTGATGATGAAGAGTTAATGGAATTAGTTGAGATGGAAATTCGTGAACTTCTTGATCTGTACGATTTCCCAGGTGATGATACTCCAATTACTGCTGGTTCAGCAACTATGGCTCTTGAAGAAGCAAAAAGTGGTACTCTTGGTGAGTGGTCAGATAAAATTATCGCACTTATGAAAACTGTTGATGAGTATATTCCTGAACCAACACGTGAAACTGATAAAGATTTCTTAATGCCTGTTGAGGATGTTTTCTCAATCTCTGGTCGTGGTACAGTTGTAACTGGTCGTATCGAACGTGGTATTATCAAAGTTGGTGAAGCGATTGAAATCGTTGGTATCCGTGATACACAAACTACTACTGTAACTGGTGTTGAGATGTTTCGTAAAGAGATGGATCAAGGTGAAGCTGGTGATAACTGTGGTATTCTTGTTCGTGGTATAGCTAAAGATGATGTTCAACGTGGTCAAGTACTTTGTAAGCCAGGTACAATTAACCCTCACACTAAATTTACTGCAGAAATTTATGTTCTAAGTAAAGATGAAGGTGGACGTCATACTCCATTCTTTAATGGTTACCGTCCTCAGTTCTATGTTCGTACTACTGATGTTACAGGTGCAATCACTTTACCAGAAGGTACTGAGATGGTTATGCCAGGTGATAATGTAAGTATTACTGCTGAGTTAATTCACCCAATTGCAATGGAAAAAGGTACTAATTTCGCTATCCGTGAGGGTGGAAGAACTGTTGGTGCTGGTGTTGTTGCAGAGATTCTTGCTTAATTAGCTTCGGCTAATTAGCAAAATCCTTTTATAAGGTTTAAATAATATGAGAGAAGCAATACATTTAGGTTGTGAGAAATGTACTAGACGTAATTATCATACAACTAAGAATAAAAAAACTCATACTGAAAAATTTTCAGTAAGAAAATACTGTAAGTTCTGTAGAGAACATACAAACCATAAAGAGATGAAACTGTAAAGTTTCTCTTTTTATAACTGTAGGCGTATAGCTCCAATGGTAGAGCACCGGATTCCAAATCCGGGTGTTGCGGGTTCGAGTCCCCCTACGCCTGCCACTTACATTTATTATTAGTAAAGCTTTAGAGCTTTATTTATAATTAATGATACTTCGGGAAATATAATAATGAATTTAAACACACACTTCAAAAATGCTAAGTTAGAGTTAACTAAAGTCATTTTTCCTACTAAAGGTCAAGTAAAACAAGCTTACATTGCTGTTGTCATAGTTGTTACTGTAATAGCTTCTTTTTTAGCACTAGTTGATTTACTTATGTCGTCAGTAATGTCAGCAATTTTAGGCTAAGGAGAATTAATGGCACATCAATGGTATTCTATCCAAACTTATGGAAATGATAGAATGGTTAGAGATGCAATCTTTAACATGATAGAAGAGATGGGTCTTCAAGAATTAATAACAGAAGTTATTGTTCCTACGGAAGATGTTATCGAAGTTAAAGATGGTAAGAAAAAAATAACTGAAAGATCACTTTATTCTGGTTATGTTTTTGCTAAAATAGATTTAAACACAGAGGTTCAACACTTAATACAATCAATACCAAAAGTATCTGGTTTTATTGGTGAATCAAATACTCCAACACCTCTTAGCGAACATGATATTAATGTTATTTTAGATCGTATTAATAATCGTGCAGCACCAAAACCAAAAGTATTTTTTGATAATGGTGAGATGGTTCGTATTATAGATGGTCCATTTGCTAACTTTACAGCAACTGTTGATGAATATGATTTAGAACACGGTACTTTAAAACTGAATGTATCAATTTTTGGAAGAGCTACACCTGTAGATATTTCTTACACTCAAGTAGAAAAAATAATTTAATTTAAACAAAGGAAGCAAACATGGCAAAAAAAGTTATGGACTATATCAAGCTACATATTGACGCTGGAAAAGCAAACCCCGCACCACCAGTAGGACCTGCACTAGGACAACGTGGTGTTAATATCATGGAATTCACTAAAGCATTTAATGAAAAAACAAAAGATAAAATGGGATTTAAAGTTCCTGTTGTAATTACAGTTTATACTGATAGAAGTTTTTCTTTTATTACTAAACAACCTCCAGCTTCTGCATTATTAATGAAGGCAGCAGGTCTTAAAAAAGGTACTGATAATCCACTTAAAAATAAAGTTGGAAAGATTACTAAAGCTCAATTAATGGAAGTTGTTGATGCTAAGATTGCTGATTTAAATACTAATAACAAAGATATGGCTGCTAACACTTTAGCTGGTACAGCACGTTCAATGGGTATTGAAATAGTAGACTAATTCTATTTTTTAGAATAATCATAAACCACAATGATTTAAAATAATGTGGAAGAATTTATAGGAGAATTTGATAATGAGCAAAAGATATAAACAATTAGTAGAAAAAATTGATGCAAGTAAAGCCTACGGTGTTGTTGATGCAACTACGTTAGTAAAAGATTTAAAAAGTGCAAAATTTGACGAAACTGTTGAGATTGCAATGAACTTAAATGTAGATCCTCGTCACGCTGATCAAATGGTTCGTGGTGCGATTGTACTTCCTCATGGTACAGGTAAAACTGTTCGTGTAGCAGTATTTGCTAAAGGTGTTAAAGCTGATGAAGCTAAGGCTGCTGGTGCTGATATTGTTGGTACTGATGATTTAGTTGCTGATATTAAACAAGGAATATTCAATTTTGATGTAGTTGTTGCTGCACCAGATTGTATGGGTCTTGTTGGACAAATTGGTCGTATTTTAGGACCAAAAGGTTTAATGCCTAACCCTAAAACAGGTACAGTAACACCAGATGTTGCAACTGCCGTTAAAAATGTTAAGGGCGGTCAAGTAGCATTTAGAGTTGATAAAAAAGGTAACATTCATGCAGGTATCGGTAAAGCTTCTTTTGATTCTGTTAAAATTGCTGAAAACTTAAACTCTTTTATTGTTGCAATTAATAAGCAAAAACCAGCTTCTGCAAAAGGTCGTTACATTAAAAATGCTGCACTTTCATTAACAATGAGTCCTGCAGTAAAACTTGATGTTATTGAATTAGCTGAGATTAAATAATTATTAATATATAAGTAATTTTTAGCACTCTATTCGTAGAGTGCTTTAAAGTTACTACTTTAGTAACTGCATTTTATGGACTAAAGATAACGGGAGCAGTAATGCTTAATTTTCCTGTTTGAAGTGTTGTCTGGAAAGGAGAAAATTCTATGACAAAAACACAAAAAGCTGAAATTATTGAAGTGCTTTCTGGTGAATTTAAAACTGCTCAATCTGTAATCTTTTGTGATTACAAAGGTTTAACAGTTTCTGAACTAGAAAGTTTAAGAAATATGGCTACTGAAAAAGAAGCAAAAGTACAAGTTGTTAAAAATACTTTAGCAACAATTGCTCTTGCACAAGCTGAACTTACAGGTGTTGAATTAAAAGATACAAATATTCTTATTTGGGGTGAAGATTCTGTTTCTACTTCTAAAGTAGTTTCTGATTTCGCTAAAAAGAATGAAAAATTTGTTATCAAATCTGCATATATTGATCGTGAAGTTGCTGATTCTGCAAAAGTTGAAGCATTCGCTAAACTTCCAGGACGTGAAGAGTTACTTGCAATGCTTGCTGCTACTTGGATGGCACCTGTTGCAAACTTTACAATTGGTCTTGACGCACTTAGACAAAAGAAAGAAGAAGAAGCTTAATAGCTTTTAACAATAGATAGATAATTTATAATTATCTATTAACATAATGGAGAAAAATTATGGCAATAACTAAAGAAGACGTATTAGAATATATCTCAGGACTTTCTGTATTAGAACTTTCTGAATTAGTAAAAGAATTTGAAGAAAAATTTCAAGTATCTGCTCAACCTGTAGCAGTTGCTGGTGGTGCTGTAGCTGGTGAGGCTGTTGCTGAAAAAACTGAATTTGATGTAGTATTAACTGATGTTGGTGCTAAGAAAATAGGTGTTATTAAAGCTGTTCGTGCTTTAACTGGTTTAGGACTTAAAGAAGCAAAAACTGCTTGTGAAGAGTTACCATCTACAATCAAAGAGGGTGTAGATAAAGATTCTGCTGAAGAAGCTAAAGCTGCTTTAGAAGCTGCTGGTGCAGTAGTAGAAGTTAAATAATTTTATTTATACTTTAAGCTGAGAATTTTTTCTCAGCTTCTGGGCGCTTTTGTAAAGAGATTTTACTCTCCTTACAAAAGTGCCCTTATGTCGTTTATAAGCACTATCAAAATTCGAGCCCATTTTAAGAGCTCAATATCTATCTAGAGACGTCTGGATACGATCGCTTAATTTTACAAATTAAAGCCCCTAATTAACAAAATCATCGAGGTAGCATATGTTAAACACTTTATACTCCGGAAATCGTCTTCGTGTAGACTTCTCTAAAACTCCTCAACAAATTGAAGTACCTAATCTTTTACAATTACAACAAAATTCTTATGATAAATTTTTAATGTTAGATGCAAAAGATAGAGCTGCAAGTGGTATTGAGAATGTATTTCAATCAGTTTTTCCAATTCATGACAGTCAAAATAGATTAACTGTTGAATATATTGGTTCAGAAGTTGGAAAACCAAAATATACTGTTAGAGAATGTATGGAACGTGGTCTTACATACGCTGTTTCATTAAGAATGAAAACACGTTTAGTTATGTGGGACAGAGATGAAAATACTAAAGAAAAGCTTGGTGTTAAAGATATAAAAGAACAAAATATATTTGTTCGTGATATTCCACTTATGACAGATAGAACATCATTTATTATTAATGGTGTTGAACGTGTTGTTGTAAATCAGCTTCATCGTTCTCCAGGTGTAATCTTTAAAGAAGAAGAGTCTACAACTGCTGGTAATAAATTAATTTATACTGGTCAAATTATTCCTGATCGTGGTTCTTGGTTGTACTTCGAATATGACCCTAAAGATATTCTTTATATGAGAATTAATAAACGCCGTAAAGTTCCTGTAACTATTATGTTTCGTGCTTTAGGTTATTCTAAACAAGATATTTTAAAACTATTTTACCCTATTCAAACAATTAATATCAGTGATAATAGTTTTTCTATGAAGTTTAATCCTATTGATTATGCAACGAGAACTTCTTATGATCTTTTAGATACTGATGGAAAATTAATTCTTGCTGCTGGAAAAAGACTTTCAGCTAAAAAAGCACAAAAATTAGTTGATGATGGACTTGAAATTGTAGATTATCCTATTGAAATCTTATTAGAGAGATATTTAGCAGATTCAATTATTGATCCAGAAACTGGTGAAGTTCTTTTTGATACTATGTCTCATATAGATGAAGCTAAGTTGAAAAAAATGGCTGAATTAGGTATTACAGAATTTAAAATTGCTAATGATTTAGCAGATGGTGTTGATGGTTCAATTATTAATGCATTTAATGCTGATGCTGATTCACTTAAACTTTTAAAACAGACTGAAGATATTGAAGATGAAAATGATCTTTCAGCTATTCGTATCTATAAAGTGATGCGTCCAGGTGAACCAGTAACTAAAGAAGCTGCGAAAATATTTGTAAATCAGCTTTTCTTTGATCCAGAAAGATATGACTTAACAAGAGTTGGTCGTATGAAGATGAATCATAAATTAGGAATGAATATTCCTGAATATATTACTGTATTAACGCATGAAGATATTGTTGAATCAGTTAAATATGTTATTAAAGTTAAAAATGGTCGAGGTCATATTGATGATAGAGATCACTTAGGTAATCGTCGTATTCGTTCGATTGGTGAGCTATTAGGTAATGAGTTACATAATGGTCTTATTAAGATGCAAAAAGCTATTAAAGATAAATTAGCTACGATGAGTGGACCGATGTCAGAATTGATGCCTCATGATTTAATTAATTCAAAAATGATTACATCAACAATTATGGAATTTTTCTCTGGTGGACAACTTTCTCAATTTATGGATCAAACAAATCCACTTTCAGAAGTTACACATAAACGTCGTTTATCTGCACTAGGTGAGGGTGGTCTTGTTAAAGAAAGAGCTGGTTTTGAAGTGCGTGATGTTCATCCAACTCATTATGGTCGTATCTGTCCGATTGAGACTCCAGAGGGTCAAAATATTGGTCTTATTAATACTCTTGCAACTTACTCGAAAGTAAATGAGCATGGTTTTATTGAAGCTCCATACAAAGTGATGAAAGATGGTTTAATTACTGATGAAGTTATATATCTTACTGCTACTCAAGAAGAGGGTAAAAAGATTGCAGCTGCTTCAAATAAATTAAATTCTGAGAATCAATTTATTGAAAACTTAATCTCTATTAGACAAGATGGTGAAATTTTATTACAATCTCCTACAGAGTGTGAATATGCTGACCTTTCATCTCATATGGTTGTTGGTGTTGCTGCATCATTAATTCCATTCCTTGAGCATGATGATGCCAATCGTGCATTAATGGGATCAAATATGCAACGACAAGCAGTTCCATTATTAAGACCATACTCTCCAATGGTAGGAACGGGTGTTGAGAAGCTTGTTGCTCGTGATGCTTGGGAGTGTATAAAAGCTGAAAGAGCTGGTATTATTGAAAAAGTAGATGGTAAGCATATCTATGTAATGGGTTCTGAAGATGATGAGATTTATATAGATTACTATCCATTAACTAAAAACCTTAGAACGAATCAAAATACATCTTTTACTCAAAAGCCTATTGTGAAAATTGGTGATAAAGTAGCTAAAGGGCAAATTATTGCTGATGGTCCAAATATGGATCAAGGTGAATTAGCTCTTGGTGTAAATGCTATGGTTGCTTTTATGCCTTGGAATGGTTATAACTTTGAGGATGCTATCGTTATCTCTCAACGTTTAATTCGTCAAGATGCTTTTACTTCTGTTCATATTTATGAAAAAGAGGTTGAAGCTCGTGAACTTAAACATGGAGTAGAAGAGATTACTCGTGATATTCCTAATGTTAGAGATGATGAATTAGCTCATCTTGATGAGAGTGGTATCATTAAGCTTGGTACACAAGTATCTGGTGGTATGATTTTAGTTGGTAAAGTTTCTCCAAAAGGTGAAGTAAAACCAACTCCAGAAGAGCGTTTATTACGTGCTATTTTTGGTGAAAAAGCTGGTCATGTTGTAAATAAATCTTTATATTGTCCTCCATCTATGGAAGGTATTGTTGTTGATATTAAAATCTTTACTAAAAAAGGTTACGATAAAGATGCACGAGCTTTAGAGATAGAAAAAGAGGAAAGAGATTATTTAGAGCGTGAACATTATGACCGTCTTTTAATGATTGATAAAGAGGAGATGTTAAGAGTTGCAAAACTTTTAACTAGAGAATCTTTAAGCACTGATATTAAAGTTGGTGAAAATGAGTATAAAGTTGGGGATACTATCAATCCTGATGATTTAGTAGAAGTAAATCGTTTTGCTATGAATGCTATCGTTAAATCATTTAGCGAAGAGATTCAAAATGAATATACTAAAACTAAAAACTATTTTCAAAAACAAAAACGTATTTTTAGAGATGAGCATGAAGAAAAATTAACTATCCTTGAAAAAGATGACATCTTACCAAATGGTGTTGTTAAATATGTGAAAATCTATATAGCTACTAAACGTCAACTTAAAGTTGGTGATAAAATGGCTGGTCGTCACGGAAATAAAGGTATTGTTTCTATTATAGTTCCAGAAGTTGATATGCCTTATATGGAAGATGGACGTTCAGTAGATGTATGTCTTAATCCACTAGGTGTACCTTCACGTATGAATATTGGTCAGATTTTAGAGATGCACCTTGGTATGGCAGGTCGTGAACTTGGTAATCAAATTTTAGAGCAGTTCGAAACAAAACAAAAAGGTTTTATTGATGATATGCGTTCACGTATGATCGCTATTGCTGATGTTGCTGGTATGATGAATGCTGTTAAAGTTATCGGTGATATGAGTGATGAAAAGTTCTTAAAGTATGCAAGAGATTGGGCTAAAGGTGGTGTTAGATTTGCTACTCCAATTTTTGAGGGTGTAAATCAAGCAGAGTTTGATAAACTTTTTGAATTAGCTAAAATGGATGCTGATGGTAAAACTGTTGTTTATAATGGTCTTACTGGTGAAAAAATTAAAGAGCGTGTGAATGTTGGATATATGTATATACTTAAACTTCATCACCTTGTTGATGAAAAAATCCATGCTCGTTCAACTGGACCATACTCTTTAGTTACACAACAACCAGTTGGTGGTAAAGCACTATTTGGTGGACAAAGATTTGGTGAGATGGAAGTATGGGCTTTAGAAGCTTATGGTGCATCTGCTGTTCTTAAAGAGATGTTAACTATCAAATCTGATGATGTTGATGGTCGTGTTCGTGCTTATAAAGCGATTACAAAAGGTGAATTAGTACCAGAACCAGGTATTCCTGAAACACTATTTGTATTAACAAAAGAGCTACAATCATTAGCACTTGATGTAGAGATTATGGACGAGGTAGAAGACGATGAGTAAATTAGTACCAGTAGAAGTAACAGAAGATAATAGACCAAAAGATATAAAACAGCTACAATTTCGCCTTGCATCACCTGAAAAGGTGATGTCTTGGAGTCATGGAGAAGTTAAAAAACCTGAAACTATCAACTATCGTACTCTTAAACCAGAACGTGATGGTCTTTTTTGTGCAAAAATCTTTGGTCCTGTTCGTGATTATGAGTGTCTTTGTGGTAAATATAAAAAGATGCGTTATAAGGGTGTAGTATGTGAAAAATGTGGTGTTGAAGTAACATCTACAAAAGTTCGTCGTACTCGTATGGGTCATATTGAACTTGTAACTCCTGTTGCACATATTTGGTATGTTGGTTCACTTCCTTCACGTATTGGTACTCTTTTAGGTATCAAAATGAAAGATTTAGAACGTGTGCTTTATTATGAGGCATATATTGTTGAGAGTGGTGGAGAAGCATATTATGATGCTGAAGCAAAAACACCAGTTCTTCAATATGATGTTTTAAATGAGGAACAATACCGTACCTTAGTTCAAAGATTTGGTGAATTAGGATTTAAAGCTCGTATGGGTGGAGAGGTTATTCGTGATCTTCTTGATTCTATAGATTTAGTTGATCTATTTACTAACCTTAAAGAAGCTATTGAACAAACAAAAAGTGAAGCTAAAAGAAAGACAATTGCTAAAAGACTTAAAGTTCTTGAATCATTTTTAAATAGTGGAAATAATCCAGCTTGGATGATGCTAACTGTTTTACCAGTTCTTCCACCAGATTTACGTCCACTTGTATCACTTGATGGTGGTAAATTTGCTGTTTCTGATGTAAATGACCTTTATAGACGTGTTATTAACCGTAACCAACGTTTGAAACGTTTAGTTGAACTTGAAGCTCCAGAGATTATTGTACGTAATGAAAAACGTATGCTACAAGAGTCTGTTGATGCACTGTTTGATAATGGTCGTCGTGCTAATGCTGTTAAAGGTGCTAATAAGCGACCACTAAAATCTTTAAGTGAAATTATTAAAGGTAAGCAGGGGCGTTTTAGACAAAATCTTCTTGGTAAACGTGTTGATTTCTCTGGACGTTCTGTAATTGTTGTTGGACCATCTTTAGCGATGGATGAGTGTGGATTACCTAAGAAAATGGCTCTTGAGTTATTTAAGCCACATTTAATTGCAAAACTTGAAGAGAAGGGTTATGCAACAACAGTAAAAGCTGCTAAAAAAATGATCGATGCAAAGACTAATGAAGTATGGGAATCTCTTGCTGAAATTGTTGATGGTTATCCAATTATGCTTAACCGTGCACCAACACTTCATAAGCTTTCAATTCAAGCATTTCACCCTAAACTAATCGATGGCAAAGCTATTCAGTTACACCCTTTAGTGTGTGCTGCTTTTAATGCCGATTTCGATGGGGATCAGATGGCTGTTCACGTACCTTTATCATCAGCTGCTATTGCTGAAGCTAAAGTCCTTATGTTAGCATCTATGAATATTCTTCTTCCTGCATCTGGTAAAGCTATCGCTACACCTTCTCAAGATATGGTACTTGGTATCTATTATATTACTTTAGAGAAGAATGGTGTAAAAGGTAGTAATAAACTTTTTGCTAATGTTGATGAAATTAATATTGCTTTAGAGCATGGTTCATTAGATTTACATGCAAAAGTAAGAACTCGTGTTGATGGGCGTATTATTCATACTACTGCTGGTCGTATGCTTTTAAAAGCTATTTTACCAAAGTTTGTTCCTATTGAATTATGGAATAAAATTATGAAGAAAAAAGCTATCAATGCGATAGTTGATTATGTTCAAAAACATGGTGGTATCGGTCTTACTGCTGGTTTCCTTGATAAGCTTAAAGATTTAGGTTTTAAACATGCAACTGAAGCGGGTGTTTCTATCTCTGCTGATGATATTCGTGTTCCAGATATGAAAGAGGAAAAAATTGCTGAGTCTAAAGCGAGAGTTATTGAGATTCAAAAGCAGTTTGAAGCGGGTCTTTTAACAGAACAAGAGCGTTACAATAAAATTATTGATGTTTGGACAGATACAAATAATATTCTTGCAGCAGAGATGATGGAACTTGTTGAAACAGATAAAGAGGGTTTTAACTCTATTCATATGATGGCTGATTCTGGTGCGAGGGGTTCTGCTGCTCAAATTAGACAACTTGCTGGTATGCGTGGTCTTATGGCTAAGCCTTCAGGCGATATTATTGAAACACCAATTATTTCTAACTTTAAAGAGGGACTTAATGTAATTGAGTATTTCATTTCAACTCACGGTGCTAGAAAAGGTCTTGCCGATACTGCACTTAAAACAGCAAATGCGGGTTATCTTACTCGTAAACTTGTTGATGTTGCACAAAATGTGAAAATTGTTGAGCATGATTGTCATACTCATGAAGGTATTGAGATTTCAGATATTATGGATCAAAATACTTTAATTGAGTCTTTAGAAGATAGATTAGATGGTAGAGTTTTATCAGAAGATATTATTGATCCTATTAGTAATGAGATTTTATTTGCTGAGGGAACACTTCTTGATGAAGAGAATGCAAAAGTTATAGCAGAAGCTGGAATTAAGTCAGCACATATCAGAACACCAACAACTTGTAAAAGTACAGATGGTATCTGTGCCTTATGTTACGGTGTAAATCTTGCAACAGGTCATGTTGTTCGTACTGGTGAGGCTGTTGGTATCGTTGCTGCACAGTCTATTGGTGAACCTGGTACACAGCTTACTCTTCGTACTTTCCATGTTGGGGGAACTGCAAGTTCAACTGCTCAAGAAAGACAAGTTATCGCTGAGAAAGAGGGTTTCATTAGATATTACAATGTAAAAACTTATCTTTCTAAAGATAATAAAAATATTGTAGCAAACCGTAGAAATGCAGCAATATTATTAGTAGAACCTAAAATTAAAGCTCCATTTGCAGGTAAATTAGAAGTATTAACTGTTCATGATGAAGTGATTGTAAGTATTGTTTCAAAATCTGAAACAGTTCGTTATACACTTCGTAAAAATGAGATTGCAAAACCAAATGAACTTGCTGGTGTAAGTGGTCAAATTGAGGGTAAATTTTTCTTACCATATTCTGAAGGTACAGAGATAGCTGAAGATGAGTCGATTGTTGAGACAATTAAAGATGGTTGGAATGTACCATCTCGTATACCTTATGCTTCTGAACTTCAAGTTGATAATGGTGCTCCAGTAACTCAAAAAATTCTTGCAAAAGAGGAAGGAATAGTTAAATATTTCTTACTTAAAGGTGATTATTTAGAAAGATTTGAAGGTCTTAAAGCTGGATATGAAGTAGTTGAAAAAGGCTTATTTGCAACAGTTATAGATACTAATAACCGTGAAGCTGTAAGACATTATATTGCACGTGGTTCAGTTATTGTTGCTGAAGATGATGAGAATGTTGATGCAACTACACTTATCGCAAAACCATCAAATGATGAATCGATAGTTATTGCAGAGTGGGATCCATATTCAAATCCTACGATTTCTGAAGCAAATGGTACTGTTCAGTATGAAGATATTATTGCTGGTGTAACTGCTACTGAGCAAGTAGATGACTTAACTGGTAAAACTCGTTTAATGATTAATGATTATGTTTCTTCTGAGTATAAGCCAACTATTATCGTTGCAACTGAAGATGGCGAGATTTTAAGATATTCTGTTGAGCCTAAATCATCTATCTTTGTTAAAGATGGTTCTACTGTAAAAGTAGCTGAAATTATTGCTAAAACACCTAAAGCACTTCAAAAATCATCAGATATTACAGGTGGTCTTCCACGTGTTTCTGAACTTTTTGAGGGTCGTCGTCCTAAGGCAACAGCACTTATTTCAGAGATAGATGGTACAGTTAGTTTTGGTAAAATGCTTCGTGGTAAAGTTAGAGTAGTTGTAACGAGTGCAGATCATGGAATTATTAAAGAGTATTTTGTTGATAAATCTCATGTTGCTGTTGTTAATGTAGGTGATTTTGTTCATTCTGGTGAAAGATTAACTACAGGTATTTTATCCTCTCATGAACTTCTTAGAATTATGGGTGTTAAGGCTCTTTATAACTATTTAGTATCCGAAGTACAGCAAGTTTACCGCTCTCAAGGGGTTAATATCTCTGATAAGCATATTGAGGTTATTTTTACTCAGATGTTAAGACAAGTTAAAATTGTACGTTCAGGTGATACTAAATTTATTGAGGGTGATTTAATATCTAAATCTAAATTTATTTTAGAAAATGAAAAAATTATTCGTCTTGGTGGTCGTCCTTCGATTGCTGAGCCTTTCTTAGTTGGTATTACACGTGCTGCAGTAAGTGCTGATAGTATTATCTCAGCTGCATCATTCCAAGATACAACTAAAGTATTAACAGAGGCTGCAGTTTCAGCTAAAGTTGATGATCTTAGTAATCTTAAAGAGAATGTAATTATTGGTCGTACTATTCCTGTTGGAACTGGTATCTATAAAGATCAAGAAGTTATGTTCGAAACAGAATAATATTTTATAACTAGATATACGGGTTTATACCCGTGTATTTTTCCTCCCTCTTTCCTTTTCAATATTAATTTACACTTAAAATCAGCGAACTTTAATCACTTTTTTCCTATTATTACGTGTCTATAATACTCTATAATTTTAGTGTGTTAAATTCTACTGGAAAACTAAGTAAAAAGGAATTGTATGCCTACAATCAATCAACTGATTCGTAATGAGCGTAAACGTGTGATTAAGAAATCTAAGTCACCAGCTCTTGTTTCATGTCCACAACGTCGTGGTGTATGTACTCGTGTTTATACGACTACACCAAAAAAACCTAACTCGGCTTTAAGAAAAGTTGCAAAAGTTAGATTAACTTCAGGTTTTGAAGTTATTTCTTATATCGGTGGTGAGGGTCATAACCTTCAAGAACACTCTATCGTTCTTG
>Ga0256842_1001044_pt1 | contig 23284 bp, 32 predicted proteins | sample 4559240metaG_FD_185973 | JGI IMG/M metagenome (GOLD analysis project Ga0256842, IMG submission 185973) | Hydrothermal vent microbial communities from Guaymas Basin, Mexico - 4559-240 | ecosystem: Environmental > Aquatic > Marine > Hydrothermal vents | place: Mexico: Guaymas Basin | collected... | reverse complement strand
TAAATTAAGCCTCACTTTCACCAAAAAGCTATCATAAGAAGATATATCACAAAAAAACCTAGATTGAAACCTAACCAAGAATTGAAAGAAATAGTAGATTGGTTACCTAAAACTGATAAAGAAAGTTTTTCTCAGTGGCTTGATGATTGGTATAATAAATACAAAGATTGGCTTAATGAAAAGTGAATTGATAAAAATTGAAAAACATATTATATTCATAGAAAAACAAGAAGTGCTTATTACAGTTTAAAAAGAAACTTACCATATTTATTTGTATATCAAGATTATTACTGTATACTTAATATACCAAATACTACTAATTGATTAGAGGCTTTGTTTTGACATTTAAAAAGTAAGCTTAGATGTCATCATTGACTTAGGCTTGATAGAAAAATTAAATTTATTATATTCTTGTTTAATCAGCCACACACTTTTTACAATTAGACCAATTTTTACTATTGCATTTAGAGCAAATTCTTTAAACTTTTTCATGTTGTGGCTAAATTATGTTTTAAAACCAACTTATTTATAAAGATTTTTATCCTTTTTAGCCACAACTTTTTGTTAATTAAACCAAATTTTTATATAAAATTACACACTTGGATCTTCATTTATTGTATTAAAATAGTTAATTGCATCATAATAAATTTTTACATAATCCTCCATTTTTTTATAATTAGGGAAAGCCATATTTTCAAACCATTTAAGAACAAATGCGTTTTGAACAATTTTATAACAAATTTTTATTTCTTTTCCATTAGATACTTTTATAAGTCATTTCATTCGTCATTTATTTGATTCAATTTCTCAATCTTCAAAACATTTAATTAGTTCATTTCACATAAAATTTTTATTATTAGTATTATAATTATAATTAATAATTTTTTCCATAAACAAGAAATTACTAAATAAATAATTAAACTATTTTTGAATATTTTTCCATCAATAAATCAGCATTAACTTTATTAATAATTTCTTGAACAACACCAACAATAATAATAATACCTGCACCAGAAACTATAACAGGAACAGCATTTAATCAACCAGATCTAACCATATCTTGAATAAATGGAATCCAATTAATAACATAAGTATAAACTCATATTATACCTAATCAAATTCATCACCAAAAACACAAATGCATTAAAATTCAATTTAAATATTTTGAAGTCTCTTCTCATGGTCTAATACCAGGAATATATCATCATCTTTTTTGAATTTGTTCCGCCATTTTTTCAGGTTTAAATACAACCCACGAATAAAAAAATGTAAACATAATCATTAATATAAAATATAACACTATAACTAACCAATATGGATTATTAGTATAAATATTTAAGTAAGTTCATACAAAATCTTTAAAAGCCTGTGCTCAAGGAGAAGCAGGTTTTAACTTATAAATTATATTTCATAATAAATACGGAAAAGAAACAAATGCAATAGCAAATATAATTGGAATCATTCAAACAGGATTAAGAGGAATTGGCAAAATAGCAGTTTCTTGTATCTTTCCAGCTTTTGCATAAACAATAGGAATTTCCTTTCTAGTTCTTATAAGCATAATAGATAAAACTATCAAAACTAGAACTATCATAATAATAAAAACAAAAATAGACATTAAATTAGAATAATCAGAAGATGGTGTCATAAATTTCATAAAAGAACTTGTCATTCAAGCTACAATACTAGCAAAAATCAATAACGAAACTCAATTTGCTACTCATTTTTCTGTTATTATTTCTCATAACCATATTAACAATATAGCTCAAACAGTCAATGCGAATGCTGCTCACATAACAATTCAGAAACTACTAGTATTTATAACTCAAGGTATATATGTTGCTATTAAGTAAACCATTCAAATAGCTTGCAAAAATGCCAAGGGTAATGTCAACCGTCTAGTATATTGTTGAATTTTCATATTTCATGTTTCTCATTCTTCTTTTAATTCCTCTAATTTAGGAACAACAACAGTCAATAATTGTAATATAATAGATGCATCAATAAATGGAATTAATCACAATGCAACTACCGAAAATTTTTGCAAAGTTCATCACATAAGCATTGCAAAAAATTGCATTCATTGTGTAGAATTTGAAACAGTCTGTTTTAAAACATCTATATCAACGAACGGAACAGGTATAACAACAAAAAACCTGTAAAGTATAAGAATAGAAATTGTAAATAATATCTTTTTTCTAATAGAATCTGAAGTCAAAATATGTTTTAATGTAGCAAGCATTCTATATTAAAATCTAATAAACTAAAAATTATTAAAATAATCACCTACAAAATAACTTTTTAAAAATTTAAATCAATAGAAAAATAACACTAAATTAATCAATAATTTCTCATCATATTGCTTCTATTTTAGATTTTGCAGAATTTGAAAAACTATCAATATTTTTAAATTTTAATTTTTTTTCTAAATTTCAATTTCATAATATTTTTACTGGAGAATTAACTTTTTTAATCAATCCTGCATCAAACAATTTACTTTTATCAATAGTAGTTCATGCTCTAAACTGATTTAAATTTCATACATTAACTATTTGATAATTTGTAACTAATTTATAATATCTTTTAAATCCCTTTAATTTAGGAATTCTTCTTGTCAAAGGTGTTTGTCATCATTCAAATCATATAGCTTTTACACCTCCAGACCTAGCTTTTTGTCATTTAAGTCATTTTGTAGAATAGTTACCTTTTCATGACGCATTTCATCTACCCAATCTTTTCTTAGATTTTTTATATCATTTAGACTTTTTTAATTCATTTAATAGCATATTTATAAAATTATTTTTTAAATGTAGAAAGTGCTTTAATAGCAGCCCTAGCATTATTTAACTTATTTGTAGTTCACACAATTTTAGAAAGAATATTTGTATATCAAGCAAGCTCTAAAACCCTTCTCACAGAAGATCAAGCTTTTAATCAAGTACCACGAGCAGCAGGCAATAATTTTACTTTAGCCGATTTATACTTTATAAAAACAGGATAAGGAACTGATCAACTTTCTGTAATTGTTACATTATGAACATCTTTATAAGCTTCATGAGTTGCTTTTTTTATTGCTGTAATTACATCTTGTCATTTAGCACTTCATATACCAATTTTTCAATTTTTATCACCAACCAAAATAGTAGCCCTAAAAGACATTTGTCTTCAACCAGTAGTTACTCTTGTTACTCTCCTAACTTCAAGTAAAACTTCTTCAAATTTTTTAGTATCTTTTTTTACCATTTGAAGTAAAAATTATTAATTAAAATTTTAAACCACTTTTTCTAGCTGCTTCTGCCAAAGCCTTAACTCTACCAGTGTATTTATATCAATTTCTATCAAAAGCTATTTCTTTAACACCTGCTTCAATAGCTTTTTTTGCAATCATTTCTCAAACTTTTGTAGCTCTATCTGTCTTTGTTCATTTTTTCAATTTTAAATCAGAAGAAGCAACAACAGTATGTCACCTAGAATCATCAATAATCTGAACATAAATATAATTATTTGATCTATAAACAGCCATTCTAGGTTTATCAGTTGTAGAAATAAGTTTTTTTCTTACTCTATCAGATCTCATTTGTTGCTTTTCTCTTTTTGATTTAATAAGATTTCTTAACTTTTTCATTTATTATAATTTTACTAATTAAACTAACAACAACTATTAAATAGTTGATTATTTACCAGCAGTTTTACCTTGCTTTAATTTAACTTCTTCATTTATATACCTAATACCTTTTCCTTTATATGGTTCAGGTTTTTTAAATGCTCTTATTTTAGAAGCAACTTCTCAAACAAATTGCTTATCAATTCATTCAACTCTAATTAAAGCTTGTGCTTTAGGAGCCTTATCAACAGTAATTGTTACTCATTTAGGAATTTCAAATTCTATTGGATGAGAAAAACCTAAAGACAAAACAAGCTTATTTCATTGTAATTTAGCATTATAACCAACTCATATAACTAACAATTCTTTTTTAAATCAAATTGTAACACCTTCAACCATATTAGCAATTAATGTTCTAACAAGTCACCAATAATTTCTATATTCATCTGATTCTATAGATACAATAATTTTGTTATCATCTATTTTAACCAAAACCCCATCAGGATAAGTATATGATAATTCTCATTTTGGTCACTTAACAACCACAACTTTTCAATTTAACTTAACTTCAACATTAGATGGAATTTGTATTGGATTTTTACCAATTCTAGACATTATATAAGATCTAATAAAATAAAACCGTTTTCATTTAATACTTCAACATAGTAACAAATCTTAAATTAAATTATCGGTTTATAAACATTTAGCTTACAAGATAATTTAAATTAATATATTTCAAATAACAGTTCACCACCTATTTTATATTGTTTAGCTTCTTTAGTTGTAATTAATCACTTACTAGTTGATATAACTCAAATACCAAGTCAACCAGCTACTTTATGTAAATTTTTATGTGATACATAAACTCTTCTAGATGGTTTTGAATAAAACTTAATAACAGGAATATCTTGAACTGGAACAACAACTTCTTTAAGTTCAACAGTCAAAAATTTCTTTTTTCAGTCTTCAACAATACTAAAATCCTTTATAAAATTATTTTTCTTTAACAAATCTAAAACATTTTCTTTTAACTTAGAATATTGAATACCTTCAATTTTTGTTTTTCTCGCCATATATGCATTTTTTATTCTAATAAGCATATCATGAACAGGAGCATTTACAAAACTACTCATTTAATAAAAATATTTAAAAAATAAATTAAATTACAACTAATTAACTATTTCACTATCCTTTAAAAAAGGATAAAGAGCCAGAAACTAATTAAATTATTTTTGTAATTATTATAACTACAAATTATAATTTTTTACCAAGATGATTTTCTAACTCACATTAAAGTTCAAGATCTACCATACATCCTTATACAAACCCTACACAATCATAATTCTCTATTATATCAATGAACTCTTCAACATATTTTACATCTATTATAATATCTTGTTTTACCTTTATATTTTTTATACAACTTATATTTTTCTTCCCAAGATAAATTTTTCCATTTCTTATTTTTTTGAATTTCAACATACTTTTGTCTAATTTTATCTAATTTTTGTTGTTTAACAACTAATGATATTTTTGCCATCAATTTTATTTAGTGAATAAAAATCATAATGACTCTAATAAAGCTACTGTTTCTTCTTTTTTATCCGATGTTGTTGAAATAGTAACTTGTAATCATTGCGGTATTGTAATTTCATCAGGTGTAAGTTCAGCAAAAACAGTTTGATCTTTAAAACCAAAACTAATATTTGCTTGATCATCAATTTTTCTTTCAGATATTCACTTAAAATCTCTAACTCTTTCAAAAACATATATATTTAATTTCTCCAAAAAGTCATACGCCATTTCTTTTCTTAAAGTAACTTTAAGCATTATAGGCATTCATTCTCTTAATTTAAAGTTAGATACTGACTTTCTTGCTCTAACTATAACTGGTTTTTGTCAAGTTATTTTTGCTAAATTAGATTCTAATTCAGAAAAATCTTTCATTCATTTTTTTGTTGCTAAATTTCAAATTCACATAGAAACAACAACCTTTTCAATACTAGGAACTTCATGAATATTTTTCTTTCATAATTTTTCTTTTAAATCATATCTAATCTTTTCTTTAAATCTTTTATATAAATTCGCCATTTATCTTAATTTATGAATTAAACTAATTTTTTTAATATATTAAGCTTTCTTAGAAAGTTCTGGTAAAACATTATTTGTTTTTTTTGAATATCTTACTTTTTTTCAAGTTTTTTCATCTATTTTAAATCATACTCTAGTTCTAGACTTTGTTTTTTCTTCATAATAAGCAACATTACTTATATGAATTGGTGCTTCTTTTTCGACAAATCATTGTTTTTTTACAGCCTTTTTTACTTTATTTACATTATTTAAATATACTCTATCTCACTCTACTTTTACAATATGAGATATAACTCATTTATGTGCACCAGCAATTACAATAACCATATCTCATTTTTTTAATTTCCTCATTTTTATACAAATTAAACTTAAATAAATATATTCGAATACAATTAAGTAAATATAAAAAATAATTATAAAACAACAAACAATTAAATAACTTCTTCTGCTAATTTTGCAACTTGAATAAATCATTTTTCTCTTACCTCCCTAACAACTGGTCAAAAAACTCTCTTTCATATTGGAGTTCAATCATCCTTAATTAAAACAACAGCATTATCTTCAAATCTTATATAAGATCCATCTTTTCTTCTAATTTCTTTTTTTGTCCTTACAACAACTCATTTAACAACATCACCAGTTTTAACAGTTCAATCTGGTCTTGCATGTTTTACTGCAAGAACAACTTTATCTCAAACAGTAGCAGATTTACCAAACGATCATTTTAAAACCCTTATTATCTTTCATTTTGAAGCACCAGTATTATCTATTATGTTTACCATACTTTCATTTTGAATCATTTGACTATTTTATAAATTAAACTAAAACAAATTTTAATACATAAAATATAGCTTAATAAACAAAAACACTAATAATAAAAGCTAAAAGCAAAACAAAAACTACTTTTGAACTTTTTTAAGTGTTTCTATATATATCCATCTTTTCAATTTACTAGTAGGTCTATATGCCCTTATTTTTACAATATCTCATACTGAAATATTTGAATTATCTTCAATATGAGCATAATATTTTTTAGACCTAATATATCTTTTTTTATACAAAGGATGCATTTTAACAGTATCAACCTTAACAGTAAGTGTTTTTAGCATTTTTGTGCTAACTACTTCACCTACTAGTTCTTTAATATTTTTTCAACCTATTATAGCCATAATATTATTATACTTAAATTAGTAAATTTATTTTTTTTTAGCTTGATCTGGGTATAATTCATTAATTCTTTCTCTTAAAATAGTATTAACCCTAGCAATATTTTTTCTTACAAATTTAATAAGATGAGTCTGTTTAAGTGTTCATAACTCATTTTGAATTTTATATTCATATAATTTTTTCCTTAATTCTTTTCTTTTTTGAACAAGTTCTTTTACAGACAATTTCCTTAAATTTTCAGCAAACAATCTTTTTGTATCTGACATTTTACAAAAAACTTAATTATAAAACATTAATTAATTTCATGTCTAGCTACCATTTTAGTTTTTACAGGTAATTTATACGAAGCCTGTCTAATAGCTTCCTTAGCAACTTCCTCACTAACTCAAGATATTTCAAATAGTATAGTTCATCTTTTAACTCTTGCAACAAAGTGATCAACTCAACCTTTACCCTTACCCATTGGCATTTCTAATCAAATTTTAGTATAAGGAATATCAGGAAAAACCCTAATCCATATCTTACCAACTTTTCTATTATACCTAACAAGCACTTTTCTTGCTGCTTCTATTTGCCTAGAAGTAATATAACTATTTTGAGTAGCCTTAATTCAATAATCTCAAAAAGCAACATATGTATTACCTTTAGATTGTCATTTTATTCTTCATCTAAATTGTTTCCTATGTTTCCATCTTTTTGGAACTAATAGCATTTCATAAATATTAATTTCTAAATATTAAACATTAACAAATAATAATTAATTATAACTATTTATTTTCAGTTTTTTTTACAGTTTTTTTTGATCTTGTAACTTTAGATGTTTTTTTGAAAACTCTTGCTTTAGACTTAGAATTTCTATTAGTTGTTTTCTTTCTATTATTTTCAATATCTCATTTATAAATCCAAACTTTTATTCACAACACTCAATATTTTGTATTAGCTTGAGCATTATGATAATCAACATCTGCTCTTAATGTTTGCAAAGGAATCCTACCATCTTTAAATGTCTCTTTTCTAGCCATTTCTGCTCAATTTAACCTACCAGCAATCTGTATTTTAACTCATTTTGCTCACTTAGAAGATATTTTCTCTAAAGCTGTTTTAACAACTCTCCTATATGGCATTCTTTTTTCTAATTGCGATATAACATATTCACACATAATCCTTGCAGACAATTCAGGTCTAGAAATTTCCTTTATAATAACATCAAATTTTTCTCAAAACTTTTTAGCTAATAATTTTTTAAATTTCTCAATCTTTTTACCATCTTTTCATAATACAACAGCTGGCTTAGCAGTAAAAATTAATATATCGTTTTTAACTTTATCAGCTACTTCTCATTTTCTGAATACTATCTTATAAATACCAGAATTTTTATAATATTCGTCTATAAATTTTCTAATACCTAAATCTTGAATCATATAATTAACTGATTTTTGTTTAGTTGGTGCAAAATATTCACTCACCCATCATTTTACAATACCTGTTCTAAATCATCTTGGATCTACTTTTTGTCACATTTAAAATTATTACTTAGAATTTAAAACTACCCTTACAAATGATCTATGTTTTACATATCAATGAATTCTTGACCTCGATGCAAATCTAATTCTTTTAATCTTACTTCACCTACCAAGGTCTATTCTTTCAATATATAAATTATTCTTATCTAATTTAGCATTATTAATTGCATTATAATAAGCAGATTTAACAAGTTTATACAGTATACCAGCAGCCTTTTGTGGTAAATGTTGTAATAATTCCATAGCTTCTACAACATCTTTTCATCTAACAATATCAGCAACTACTAACATTTTTTTTACAGATGTAGGAACATATGATTTTTTAGAAGTTCTAGATGTAATAGAATAAGCCTTTTCAGCTCATATAGTATTAGCCAAATTATTATTTTTCATAAACCTCATTCTATCAACAAATTTTTTACTAGACATTACTAAACTATTAATTAATTTAAAATTCCCTTCTAGGGCGGAAGGTCGAATTAAATTAATATAATATAACTCGGATACCTTCTCCTTTTAAAATTATAAACAAAACCCACTAAACAAATAATTAAAATGGATGTCACCTAAACACTTTAGTATGTGCAAAATCTCACAACTTATAACCTATCATTTCTTCAGATACATATACTGAAACAAACTCTTTTCAATTATGAACAGCAAATGTATAACCAACCATTTCAGGAATAATAGTACAAGATCTATCCCAAACTTTAATAGGCTTTTTCTGTCATGTTTCTTCCATTTTCTGAACTTTTTTTAATATTTTAGGATTTACATAAAACCCCTTTTTTAATGATCTAGCCATATATTTTAGCTTATATTTTAAATAAAACTTAAATCTTATTTATCATCTACAATTCTACTTAGAATTTTGAGGATATAACTTTCTTTTTCTTCATTGAACAATAAACTTATCAGACCATTTTTTCTTTTTTCTTGTTTTTTTACCAGCAGGAACTGGCCTACCAGAAAAGCTTTTAGGATACTTCATACCTATACTAGTATGAGCCTCTCAACCACCATGTGGATGGTCTACAGGATTCATATTTATACCAAGAACATGCGGTTTTATACCAAGCCACCTTTTTCTACCAGCTTTACCTATAACAATATTTTTATGTTCTTCATTACTAACCTGTCAAATTGTAGCCCAACAACCATAATGAAATTTTCTAACTTCACCAGATGGCATCTTAATAAACACCATCTTTTCATTTTCATCTTTACCTGTTATTGTTCAAAACACACCAGCAGATCTTAACAACTTTCACTTTGTATTTGGAGTAAGTTCCAAAGCATAAATTGTAAATCATTCAGGGATATCCTTTAATTGTTTTGTGCATCAATTTTCTAATGGTGCATCAACTCAAGTCATAATTTTATCTCATACTTTAATTCATTTCCAAGCAAGGACATACCTTTTTTCACCATCAGCATACTTAATAAGAGCAATTCTAGCAGTTCTATATGGATCATATTCTATACTAGCAACTTTACCTGGAACACCTATTTTATCGTATCTCCTAAAATCAACAATCCTATACAATTTTTTATGTCATCATCATCTAAATCTTACTGTAATTCTTCATTTATTATTCCTTCATCAAGTAGATCATAAGAATTTTGTTAATGATTTTTCTGGCTTAGTTTCTGTAATTTCATCAAATGTATATCAAGTCATAAATCTTCTAGAAGGTGTATATGGTTTATAAGTTTTTATTCACATCCTTTTATTAATCAAATAATCTAAAATAATAAGAACCTAATATTTTTTTCTAAGTTCTACTTAACCTTGCCTAAATCAGGCATATTTTGTCATTCTTTTAATGTAACAATAGCTTTAACATAAGCTCTTCTTACTAATCATCTTCTAGCCCTATTTTTATAAGGAATTTTAATTATATTAACTTTTTCAGGTTCCACATTATACAATATTTTTATAGCCTCTTTAACATCATTTTTATTAGCACCATTCATAACTTTTAATGTAATTTTAACTTTCTCTATAGTTTTAATATCAGTTTTTACCCTTTCTTTCTCAATTGTATTACCAGATTTAAATTTAACAGTATACTTTTCCTTTACTTTATTACCATTTTTATCCAAAACAGGAACCTTTACTTTTGAAACAACCTTTTGTTGTTTATAAGCTTTTTCAGTTTTCACAATACCCACAATTATATCAGCAGGAGAAAATTTTCATAATTTTTTTGTTTCCAACACTTTTTTACCTCTCCTTTTTAACTTTTGTCTATACAATGATACTTGCATATTTTTAAACATTATTTACTTAAAAATGTATTTTCAATTTTTATCAAACTATCTTTCAAAAATAGAACTTTTTTATAACTAAGTAAATCATAAGGATTTACATAATCAGCTAATATAACTTTTACTTTAGGAATATTTCTAAAAGATTTAGTAATTACTTCATTTTTTTCCGGAATAACTACCAATATTTTCTCTCCAGACAACTTTAAATTATTAATAACAGATATAGCATTTTTTGTCTTAATATCTGGATTAGAATATTTATCTAAAACTAAAGCTTCATTATCTTTTACCTTAACTGTAAGAGCAGAAAACAATGCCTTTCTTCTTTGCTTTTTAGGCATACTTTTTTTATAATTTTCATTTCATGTTGGACCAAATGCTACACCACCTCACCTTCTAATAGGAGATGCTTTATCTCAAACTCTAGCATTACCAGTTCATTTTTGTCTATATAATTTCCTACCAGAAGCATTAATTTCTCATCTTGTTTTAGTTTTTGCAATATTATATCTAGAGTTAGATAACTGCATAACTATAAATTCATGCATTAATGAATAATTAATATTTTTATCATTGAATATATCTTCATTTAATTTGATATCTTCAATTTCCTTACCATTTTCATCAAAAACTTTAATAGTGTAAGCCATACTTAAAAACTAACTTAAATAAATTATTGTATATATGCTCTTAACAAAGAATTTCTCGATCATGGAACAGAACCCTTTACAACAACTATATTTTCTCAATCAATATTATGAGTAGCAATTACAGAGACATTTTTTAATGTTACATTTTCATTACCCATATGTCAAGGCAATGGATGATTTTTATTCACTCTCCTAGGTTTCCTATTACCAATACCTCATGGGTGTCTATGAAATTTACTACCATGTGCAGCTGGTCAACCAGCAAATCAAAATCTTTTTACAACTCATTGAAATCATTTACCTTTTGTTACTCATTTTATTGTTATAGATTTAATATCATTAATAATATCAGTAACTATTTTATCTCAAACCTTATAATCAGATATATTATCAACCTTAAACTCTTTAGTATATAAATAGCTAACTTTTCAATCTTTTTCAACCTTATTAGCACCAATAACTATAGCATTATATCAATCTTTTTCTACAGTCTTCAATCTTACTATTTCTTGATCTAGAAATTTTAATAAGGTTACAGGTACCTTTTGTCAATTTATAATCAATTCTGTCATATCCTGTTTAACACATAAAAAACCTCATTTATTAAGCATTTTAAACTTTTAATTATCTAAACTCTATCTTGGAAGATCTACCATTACTCAAACAGGTATTTGAACACTATTAAGATACTCAATTGTTTTATCTCCCAATTCTTCTATATCTATTAATCTAGAATAAGTAATTCTTTCAAATTGTTCCCTAGAATCTTTATAAACAAAAGGAGCTCTTAATACAGTATATAATTTTTTTCTTTTTGGCAAAGGAATAGGTCATTTTACCTTTGCTCAAGATTTTATCAAAACAGCCATAACTTTAGCAACAGTAGCATCAAGCATTCTTAGATCATAAGACCTAAATTTTATTCTCATTACAGGCTTTTTTTCTTCTTTTTTAGCCATAAATTTTTCTTTAATCAAACTAAATATTTGCTTAAAGCACAATAAGCCCCTTACAAAAGTAAGAGACTTTTAATAACCATTTAATAAACATTAATCTAAAATTTTTGTTACAACACCAGCCCCAACTGTTCTACCTCATTCTCTAATAGCAAATCTTAAACCGTCTTCCATAGCAACTGGATACAATAACTCAACAATCATTTTTGCATTATCTCAAGGCATAACCATTTCTACACCTTCAGGCAATGTAACTGTTCATGTAACATCTGTTGTTCTAAAGAAAAATTGTGGCTTATATCAAGACATAAATGGAGTATGTCTTCAACCTTCTTCTTTCTTTAAAACATAAACCTCTGCCTCAAATTTTTTATGAGGAGTTGTTGTTCAAGGTTGAGCTATAACTTGTCATCTTTTTATTTCTTCTTTATCAATACCTCTTAATAACAATCAAACATTCATACCAGCCTCTGCCTCATTATATTGTTTATGAAACATTTCAACTCATGTTACTGTTGTTTTTTTAGTTTCTTCACCTAATCAAACAATTTCAACTTCATCATTTAATTTAATTTTACCTCTTTCAATTCTACCAGTAACAACAGTTCATCTACCTTTTATAGAAAAAACATCTTCTATAGGCATTAAGAATGGTTTATCAACAGCTCTTTCTGGAGTAGGAATATACTCATCAACTGCATTCATAAGTTCCCAAATTGGCTTTGCTTGTCAATTTTCATCATTAGCATTTTCTAATGCTTTTAATGCAGAACCTTTAATTACAGGAACTTCATCTCCAGGATAACCATATTTTGAAAGAAGATCCCTAACTTCTTCTTCTACAAGCTCTAATTCTTCTTCATCATCCACCATATCAACTTTGTTCAAAAACACCACAATATATGGAACATTTACTTGTTTAGCCAACAAAATATGTTCTCTTGTTTGTGCCATAGGACCATCAGTAGCAGCAATTACCAAAATAGCACCATCCATTTGAGCAGCACCAACAATCATATTTTTAATATAATCTGCATGACCCGGACAGTCAATATGAGCATAATGCCTCTTTTCAGTTTCGTATTCAACATGCGCAGTATTAATTGTAATACCTCTTTCCCTTTCTTCAGGTGCTTTATCAATGTCTTCATACTTTAATGGTTGTGCCAATCATTTTGTAGATAAAACTTGAACAATAGCCGATGTTAATGTTGTTTTACCATGATCTACATGACCAAGTGTACCAATGTTAACATGTGGTTTTTTCATTTCTGACATTATATATATTCTTAAAACAAATAAAATAATTAATTAAATGCTACTTTAAATCAATAACCAAAATCAAAATAACATTTTAAACATATATTTTATTGCATAATAGCATCAAAAGTGGTGGGCATAGGTGGACTCGAACCACCGACCTCACGATTATCAGTCGTGTGCTCCAACCAACTGAGCTATATGCCCAAAAAACAAAACTCGGGGTGGCGGGACTCGAACTCGCGACCTTCTGGTCCCAAACCAGACACTCTAGCCATCTGAGCTACACCCCGTTAGCATATAAAATAATGGTGCCGAAGGACAGAATCGAACTGTCGACACAAGGCTTTTCAGGCCTCTGCTCTACCACTGAGCTACTTCGGCTTACAAAAATAATATTTATTATTCAAATTTATCTTAAAATAAGTATTTTAGGCAAATGTAACTTATAATATACAAATTTGGTTTTAAAATTCAAGTTTTTTTATATTTTTTTGTCAATATTATTATTTTTACAAATAAAGTTTATTTTACATACAATAAGTATGTAAATAAATTAAATAATAAAAAACTGTAATAAATTTTCAACTAAAAAAACCAATAAGTAAATTTTCAACCAAAAAGCCACATAAATTTTAATCAAATATTTAATAGTTTTTTATATTATATAAAAATTATAATTCAAATTATTTAAAAAAATTTTTTAGTTTATCAAAAAATCACTTTTCTTCTATTTTATAAATTCATTTTTCTAAGTAAAAATCAAACCATTTTCATTCTTCATTTTTTACTTTTCCACTAATTATTTTTCAATTTCACTCCCTTTTAACATTTGTTATACTTTTTATTTGCTTTATTCATTTGATCTTGTTTAATGCTACATATTCTCAATCTTCAAACCAAAATTGCAATTGTGTTCAATTATCATCTTTTACAGTTCATATTGTTACTTTTCATAATTTGTCTCTTTCAATATATGTAAATAACTTTATCTTATTAACTCATTTAATTTTGGTTAATGCCACATATTCTCAACTTTTTGACCGAAACGGAAACCGTATTCAATTCTCGTCTTTAACTTCTCAATAAAGTATTTTTCAATATGAATCTCTTTTTAAAGCCCCAGTTCAAGTAATCTCTTTAATTCAATTTATTCTTAAAGCAGTATAGTATCAATTATCTAGATTAAATGGAATATAATGTCATTTTTCGTTTTCTACTTCTCAATAAAGTATTTTTCCATTTTCATCTGTTTGTATATGTGCTAATTTTTTAATTTTTGTAACTCATTTTATATCAGAAATTGTAATATATTCTCAATTTTCAAACCAAAAATATAATGTTTTTCAATTTTCGTCTTCTATTTTTCAAGATACTATTTGTCAGTTTTGATTTAATTTTATATTAAAAATTTTTTTTATTGTTTTGACTCATTTTATTTTTATGAGTTCATTTCATATTTTATTTTTTGATAAAAGCTTTTTTTTTACTCTTACAGTATCACCAACAGAATTATTTATAACTAATTTATCTAAAATTTCGTCAAAATTTTTTCAATTTATATTTATATTTGTATCCTCATTTATAAATGACTCTATAAGTTTGCTAAAAATAACATTATTTTTATAACTAAATTCTCATTTATAATATTTTTCAGCAAATCACAATATTCCTCATTCAATATCCATACTTGTAAATATTTTAAATATTTTTCTTCAAGTTTTTGATATCAAAGCCTCTTTTGTGCTATCACAGATTTCATTTGATTCAATATCAGGTGAAACATTTAATTTTACCATTTGTATATTATTAATTTATAAAGCTAAACACTTATAAATGGACTATAAATTAATCTATTTTTTTTTGTATAAAGAAATTTTTTATCCAATCTTTCTATATCTACTTCGGATCTAAATGCAGAATTTCATCTTTGTATTAAGTTGTATCATACAGTTTTTAATTTATAAAATATATCATATCTTCGACAAGTTCTTGGACAAATATCATCTATAGCATAATTTCATCTTGAAGGATTTTCTATTGCTGATGTATCACATAATCTTCATGTAAAAACCAATGCCCAAGGATAATATAAGTCTATTCATTTATCATAATTTTTTTTATATAATTTTTCTCTTTGAGACATAAAATCTGTTCAAACTCTATAAATTTTATGTTTATCAAGAAACTTATTAAAAGTTGGCAAACTTAATTCAATACTATTATAAAATTCATTTTGGTTTTCTATTATATATTTTTGTATTTCATCTATTTGGTTTGGTGTTGCATTTTTTGCTTTTTCTCAACTAACATGTGCTCTATTCCCATATGTATCAACTAAAGGAGTTTTTAATAATTTATGAAATAATCTTCATACTATGATTGTCAAATTTTTGCAATTATTTTCAATATATCTTAATATTCACAAATCATTTACAACAACTTCAAAAGCTCAAATAGAATTTAAATAATCTAATGCTTCTTTTGCTCTTTCTAACATTTTTGGTCATACATAAGGAGTTACTAATACAAATCATTTTTTTCATTGCTTAAAAAAGTATTTTTTATTTGCTTGTTCATATAAATTTAATGCTTTTTCTAATTCTTGCTTTGTTGGCATTAAATATTCACAATTATCAGATCAATAATAAATTCATTGAATATTATTTGTAATATTATTATCTATCTGTTTTAATTTTCTTAATGATACAAAATTTACTTCATATTGAGGAGAAAGCTCATTCATAACTTCTCAAGGAAAATTTTTTAGGAAAAAAGATGCTATTTCTCTTTCATCTCTTGATTTTCATCATAATATTAATTCTTTGTTTTCTAATAACAATTCAAATAGTTTTAAATTTGTTGGTAATTGTATATACAATTGCATTTATTTTTTTCTTAAATATTAAATTTTCTTACAATTTAGCATTTAACAAATATTAGAATGTATTTTTTTTCTTATTTCGTAAAACCAGTATTTATTATCATTAAACAAATATTTTAGATCATAATGTGCTCTTTCAGGAATATCATTTAAGGATAATATTTCATATATTTTATCTGGATTTTTTACACATTCATCAATAAGTTTTATTTTTGGCAAATAATCTCTTCATCTTGTAGGGAATTTAACAGTATCTAAGTTTTTAAACTTATCAAAAAAGACATACGAAAATAGATTTAAATTATCTGATCTATTGTAAAAATCATCTTTATATTTTGCTTCAACTCAAAATTTAGCTCACATAAATTCATGTAAATTTTTTAAATACTGCTTATAACCTAATTCTTTTTCATTCTTCAAATAATTTAATAAATCATTAATATTTTCAAAATAATCATTTTTAAAATCAATATTATTATCACTTAAAATCTCAACTGCTTCATAAATGATTTGAAAATTTATATTATGTTGAGTTTTTATACCTTGTAAAGGATCAAAATAAATTACATATTTTTTTATAATAGTTTCCGATAATGATTTAATTTCGTTTAATAATTCTAAATTATCTTTTTTAAGAGATTTATTTAAAATATATTTTTCTAATTTATCTTTTAATAAAATAAATTCATCTTCGTATTCATTATCAAATTTTTGTGCTTTTTCATTATTCGATAAATTTTTATCAGTAATAATTTTTCTATAATCGTAATTAATTGCCTTTTTTATTATTAAATCATTTACAACTATTGTGCATATATCTCTATCTGTATATTTATGTTCTGCAAAACATAATCAATTATTATATCTACAAAAATCTCATTCTCAAAACATTTCAAATAATAAATCTGGAAATTTTTTTGATATCTCTTCAAATTCTTTCAATGTTATTTCTCTAGATAAAATTATTTTGTGTATTGGATAATTTTCTTTTAAAAAACTAATAGCATCTTGATTATAAACAGCCATAATAGTTGAAATATTTAAATGATATTTTTTTCATTGAATTACATAACCATGTTCCCAAGTTCAGTCAGAAATTTCATCTAAATATTCTAGAACTCAAAAACTTGATACAATAAATCAGTCAATTCAAACATCAATATAATCTTGTATTATTTGTTTAGTTTCCTCTCGAACAATATCCGTATAATACCAATGATTTATATTTCACATTATTTTCTTTCAATATTTATGTATTTCTTCTACAATTTCTTTTAAAGATTCAAAATCTGTAATTTGTTCATGTTCAGCAAATCTACCATTTGGACTTACTTCAAATCAAAATTTATTATGCCAATATGGTGGATTATATCAGCAAAAAAATTCTTTAGCTCACTGTTCAATATGTTTTTTAATAACTTCAGGAATATTTACTCTTTTCTTTCATCATTTTGAAAATCAAAGTCAAATAATAGGACTAAACATAATAAATGCTTTATTTAATAAATATTATAATTATAATTATGTTTATTAATTTGTCAAAATTATAATTTTTTTATTATTTCTTGCATAATCTCTTTTGTATTATCGTAATTTCATTTATAATTTTTTATTGCTTTTTCTACTTTTTGCTTTGAATATCATAAATTTACTAATGTTTCTATTATATTATTTTTAATTTCTATTTTTTTATCAAAATCTTCAAACTCTTTTAATGACAATTTATCTTTTAATTCAAGAATTATTTTTTTTGCTGTTTTTTTTCAAATTCAAGGAACCTTAGTAAAAAAATCTACTTGCGCATTATCAATTGCATTTCTAATTTCATTTAATCAAAAACTTGTAGATATATAATCTGCTGTTTTAACTCAAATTCAAGTAATTTTTAACAAACGATTAAAAATATCTAATTGTTCTTGATTATCGAAAATAGCATAATATATTGTATTATGATTTGTATCAATAAAAGGATAAAGCAAAAAACTTCATTTTATTTTTGATCAATAATATATTCACTTAATTCAAAAAAAGTCATTTTTTATCAAAACTTCTTCTTTGTTATTAATAAGTTCTCACTTTATATAATGTAACATTAGCATTTTTAAACAAAATAAATTTTTAATTACCAAGAAAATAATTTTACTTGTTTCTTAATTAATTTTCATTTTCTATTTATAACAAGTTTAATAGTATCTCATATTTTATGAGTAAATAACCTATATATTATAGGATTGTCAACAGTGATATTAGAATTATCTATTTTCAGTATAATATCTCATTTTTTAATATCTGCAGTTGAAGCAGGAGAATGTAGAATTACATTTTGAACTAGAACTCATTTAAATGAAGATAATTTATATTTTCTTGCTATTGTTTTATTAAGTTGAATAAATTGTATTCATAATAACGGTCTTTTAATTGTTCAATATTTTTCTATACTATCAAGTGTCGATTTAACCAATTGCTTACTTATTGGAATAGCAAATCAAATTCATTGTCCAGCAACAGTAATTGCTGTATTAATTCATATAACTTCTTTATTTAAATTAATTAAAGGTCATCAACTATTTCAAGGATTTATTGGTGCATCAGTTTGATATAATCAAATATATAAGGATCAATTATTGTTATCTAAATGTCTTCACTTTGCAGATAATATTCAAAGTGTTGCAGTATTATTATATTCAGCAAGAGCATTTCAAATTGCTAAAACAAATTCTCATGTTGGATTTTTTGAATTTACATCTGTTATATCTGCAGGTTCCAAATTATTAACTTCTTCTCAATTTTTTTTAACTATATGTATTACTGCTAAATCTAGTATTGGATCTGTCCGTATTTTATCAACTTTATATATATTTCAGTTTTTAGTAACAACAGAATAATCGGCGTCTAAATCACTCACAACATGTTTATTTGTAAGAATATATCAATTTTTTGCTACTATTATACCAGATCATCATCAAACTTTTCTCTTTTCTTTTTCTATATATGGTTTTAATGAAAAAGGATCTGCATAATAGTAAATATTAAGATTTTTGCTTATAACTATACTTACAACAGAATTAGAAAGATCTTTTACAGTATCTATAATTTTCGATTGAACAGAGCTTATTATTTCAGTTCTTGTAACTTGTTGTGTTATAACTTTTTCTTTTGTAGCAACCACAATATTTCAAGTTCATATTGAAGAAGGAACTACAGCAAAATAAGTATTAAATAAATAATATCAAAGTCAAAAGAATCAATTTACTATCAATACAATTCATAATATAAGAAGTATTTGTCTTTTCATGTTTTTTTATTAATAATTAAAAATTATTTACAAACTATAGCATATCAAAATTTATGATAAATTTTTAGATATTAAAAGTTAAATTTTTGTTAAATAAGTAAAATTAATACATATTACTGTTTATTATTTTTTAAAATTTCGTATCTTTCTAAAATTTTCATTGCAGAAATAGTATCTTCTTCTCAAGGCTTTTTGTTAAAATTTCAAGTAACAACATTTGCTTCCACTGATGTATAGTCCTCATCAATTTTAAGAATTTTAATATCAGAACAAGATAATTTAATTTCTTTTATAAAATTATCTATTTTTTCTTGCATATCTTTTTGTCTTTGAGGATATCAAATAACAATTTTTGTAATATTATATTGATAAATTATATTTACAAGTTCAAAAATTGTAGATCAATCATTTCTTATATATCATACAGGAATAATTAATCAATGTTTTGTATCCTTTTTTGCTAATCAAATATATTTTGTTCAGTAATCAATTCAAAGTATATTCATAACTAATTTTTATATACTAAAGATTTTTTAAGCTATCAATTAATAAATTATAATCTCAACTTTTAGGATAAACATAAGTAACAGGATCTAAAAGTCAAGTCGGTCTAATAATTTGTTCAACAACAACATCATTTGAAACTTTTTTTTCATATTGAGCAGGAGTTGCTGACACGAATAACACATAAACTTTTTTCTTCTTAATTTTTTTTATATATCAAAATACATTTTCTGTTATCTTTTTTGTATAATTATTATTATCAAATAAACTAGATTCTATTTCTATTATTTTATCATACATTTTTTCTAAAGATTTTTTAAGTTCTTTCTTATTATCATTTATTCAAGTAATATATTCAACTTCTTCTCGTGCTAAAGGTCTATGATCTATTGCAGAAGGAAGTCTAAATCAATAATTTATTAAATTCAATTTTCTACTTCTATCTGCTAATGGCATAGCTTGAAATTGAGGAACAGTCATATGAGATTCGTCTATTATTAACAAAAATTCTTCTGGGAAATAACTAAATAAAGTTTGTGGTGGTTGAGCAATCAATCTATTTTCAAAATATCTAGAGTAATTTTCTATTCAACTTACAAATCAAGTTTCTTTTATCATTTTAATGTCATATTCTATTCTTTGTTTAATTCTTTGAGCAAAAACAAGTTCATTTCTATTTTTAAAATAATTTATTCTTGCTTCTAATTCATTCTTTATTTGCATTAATATATAATCTAAATTTTCATTATTTTGAATAAATTGTGTTGCTGGCCAAATTGTTACCTTATTTGTAGTTCATAATCTTGTCCACCTAACCGGATCTTTTTTTTCTATTAAAATTATTTTATTTTCATCAAAATGAATTCTATAAATTATTTTTTCTACAGATGAGTAAATATCAATCATATTTCATAGAACATTAAATGTTCAAGGTTCTATATCTCATTTAACAATATTATATTGTATTGTCAATAACTTTTCTTTAAGTTTTCTAAAATCATAATTTTTTCAAACTTCTAATACTATACTAGATTTAATAAAAAGATCAGCTGTTCACAATCAATAAATAGCACTTACAGAACTTACAATAATAGTGTCTTTTCTAGTTAATAAATTAGACATTGTTGCCAGACGATACATTTCAATTTCTTCGTTTATACTTGAATCCTTTTCTATATATATATCTCTTTCTGGGATATAGTTTTCTGGTTGATAATAATCAAAGTATGATACAAAATAATTTACAGCATTATTAGGGAAAAATCATTTAAATTCAGTAGCTAATTGTGCAGCTAATGTCTTATTATGAGATAAAACTAAAGTAGGCATATTAAGTTCTTTTATAACATTTGCCATAGTAAAAGTTTTTCAAGTTCATGTTGCTCACAATAAAACAACTTTATTATTTCATAATTTAAATTTTTCTAAAATTTGTTCAATTGCTTTAGGTTGATCTCAAGCTGGTTTATACGGTGATATAAGATTAAACATATTTTTTGATATTTTATAATTAATATTTAAATTTATAATAATTTTAATTTAAATTATCGCAATTTTATAAAAAAACTCACCTTTTTCAAGATATAAGGCAAGTTTATAAATATTTTATTAAATTAACAATATAAGACATCATCAATATAGCAAATAATTCACTTATACTATAATCAATATTACTATAAATTTATTTGGATTTTTGTTAGCCTGAATGTATTTATTTCATAATCTTTTCATTTAATTTGTTCATTATACCACACTAAATGTATAATTTTACTTATAAACAAAGCAAATATTAATTTGAAAATACCACATTAAACACAACATAATAAACATATACATTTATTCAATACATTTATATAATAATATAATTACTATCTTAAAACTATTTTTTTTCAAATTAATTTAGATGCTAACTTAACATTAATAGCTCATTTTCAAAATGCTAATGCTTTTTGAGAAGGATTTACATATAAAAAAACTACATTATCATTTTGTTCAATACCAAGTATTTTAACGGGTTTAAAAATATTTTTTATAAATAACTCCAAATCGTCAGAATATTCCACAATATCTATTTTTTCTTCTCAAATTTCTTCTATAATTTCACTTATTCTTACTCATCATTCTCAAATACATACTCAAACAGGATCTATTCTCTCATCATCTGTAGAAACAGCAACTATTGATTTTACACTAGGTATTCTTGCTACTTTTTCAATTTTAACCTTTCATTCTTCTATTTCTGGTATATATTTTTTCATTAATGCAGATATATATTCAGGTGCTGATTCAGTTACCTCTAAAATAATATCAGATCATTGTTTTCTTATTTCTTTTAACAGAACTTTTATATTATCTCATATATTATATGTTTTTCACTTTATTTGTCAATCAACCGGTAGTATAACAGTATTATTTTTAAATTCTAAAATTACAAGTTCTCATTGAACATATTTTACTTTACCTTCAAGAATATCTCATTGTCAATCTGCAAATGTTTTATAAAATCTTTCTTTTTCAATTTTTTTTATTTGTTGTGTGATTGTTTGAGCAGCTGATTGTGCTGCAATCCTAGAAAATTCAAGATTTTTCGGAGTAATATTTATAAACAATTTTTCTCATACTTTTATATTATTTTTATATTTTTGGGAATCACTAATATGTATTTCTTTATCTGGTTTTTTTATTTCATCTTCATCTGGAATAACCTCATAAACTCTATAAACAGTTAAATTTCAATTTTTATCCATTACTATTTCTAAATCTATTTTTTTATTTTTATTAAGATAGTCTCTTCTAAATGCGGTTTTTATACCCATTTGAACTACATTATAAATTTCTTCTGGTGTAAAATTATATTCTTTAACTAAATTTTCCAAAGCTGTAATAATTTTTTTAGGATCAAGTTTCATAATATTTTCATTACCATATAAAAATAAAACCCCTCTAAAGGGGGTGTAGTAGAATTGCGAAATGTTAAATAATCTATAATAATAAAACCATACTTTTAATATATAAATTTTTTACAACTTTTCAAGTTTTTTTAATTATATATAAATTTTCAACCAAAAAGCCC
>Ga0256842_1001043_pt1 | contig 23304 bp, 22 predicted proteins | sample 4559240metaG_FD_185973 | JGI IMG/M metagenome (GOLD analysis project Ga0256842, IMG submission 185973) | Hydrothermal vent microbial communities from Guaymas Basin, Mexico - 4559-240 | ecosystem: Environmental > Aquatic > Marine > Hydrothermal vents | place: Mexico: Guaymas Basin | collected... | reverse complement strand
CAAAGTTTTTGGAACTTCTTATTTACTCTATGCCTTTCAAGTTTTGCTATATTATGGGCAACATCATATACCAAATCCATACCCAATTCCTTAGGAGACATCTTGAGGACCTTTTGGAAGGATTCCCGTATAAGATGGCTCATCATCTGACGATTGGCCCATGCATAATTGGCAGCACAACACATTGCCTCCCAATATGCCTGCCCCTCCTTAGAATAAAATGGTGCGCAGGCAAGTTGCCTATCGGGCACATCTATACCATATTTGCCCATTGCAGCAAGCATCACTTTTACATAATCCGAACATACCTGATGCCCAAACCCACGCGACCCAGAGTGAAGCATTAATGTAATTTGCCCCAAGAAAATCCCGAAAATCTCCGCTACCTTTGGCATAAATATCTTATCTACTACTTGAATTTCCAAAAAATGATTCCCAGAACCTAATGTCCCTAACTGATTCTTCCCCCTCTCGTAGGCCCGAGAAGATATCCTATCTGGATTTGCATCAGACATAACCCCATTTTCCTCACAATATTCCAGATCCTGAGAAGTTCCCCAACCTTGACGAACTACCCAACCTGCCCCCTCCTTCAGAACCTTTTGTAACTCCTTTTTAGATAAATTCGTCCTTGATTTACTGCCCACTCCAGATGGAATATCAGAATAAAGACGGCTTATTATCCTTTCTATCCTATTTCGTAACGCATCATACTCCAGATTCGTACGCAACAGTCTTACACCACAATTGATGTCAAATCCTACACCCCCAGGAGAAATAACTCCCCCTGCCTCTACATCTGTAGCCGCAACTCCACCTATTGGAAACCCATAACCCCAATGTATATCTGGCATACCCAACGCATATCCAACTATACCCGGCAAATGGGCTACATTTACCACCTGTTGCAAGGCCTCTGCTTCCGTAAATTCACTAAATAATTCCTGATCAACAAAGACTAAACCATCTACCCTCATCTTTCCCTTGCGGGGAATAAGAATTCGATACCTATCCAAACGCTTAACGTTCACTTCCATCGCTTGCCACCCCACTATTACGAATTAGAAGAAAAGTAATATCATCACTCTGCGGATGTTTCCCATAAAATGAAGACATCAGAACATCTATCTTTGCTTGGGATTCAGATATATGCTCAACAATCCAAGATTTAACCTCATCTTCATCAATAAATTTCTCTCCCACTCTGGCCTCTATTAATCCGTCGCTAAATACCATTACTACATCGCCAGTTTGCCAATTCACCTCTACGCTCTTATATTCACTCCACCTATCCACACCTAACGGAGCACCTGTATTGAGTTTAACTTCATCAATCGCTTTTTCCTCTGCCCGATAAATCCAAATAGAAAGGTGCCCTGCATCTGAAACGATTATCTTATCTGGCAACAGATCTAACATACAGGCCGTAGCATAGATTCCTGATATCTTGAACATGGAAAGAAAACGATTTATACCTTCCATCAACTCACTTATATCTCGATTCTCAAACCGTGCCCGCAAAACTCTCTCAGCGGTTATTACCTGAGCAACATACAGGGCTGCACTCACTCCTTTGCCAGAAACATCTCCCATAAGGACCCTTACTTTCTCCTTTCTTTGCATCCATACATCATAAAAGTCTCCAGCAACAAATACTGCAGGCGAGAAAAATACCTCTACGGAAAAGGTATCTGTCTTGGGCAGGTCTTTTGGCAACATATGTGATTGGATATCAGAGGCCAATTTCATTTCCTGTTCGGCTTTCTCTCTTTCTCTTACCGTCTCCAAATATAATCTAATACTGGAACCCATAACAAAGACCACACTGCCTAACACTGGAGACAGGTAATCAAACCACCACCCTTCATATACAAACAAAAGAACCGCAACTACAACCCAGGCCAATGCCGGAATAATATAAATTATCCATAACCTGGCAAGACTGCGAGTAGGAACAATGGCAACAATTGTTAATAGCAAAAAAACAATTACTGAAATCCAAGAGCACATCCGTCGAATATACCTATCGTACCATACCTGGGAAAAAACAACACCATACACACTTACCATAGGGCTACTGGTCTCTATAGGAGTTGGTCGTAGATCCTGAGTACCTGAGGCAGTAAGGCCGATAATGCAGGTCCTGCCTTGGACCAATCTTTTTATCTCCTCTGAATGACGCAATATTTCCTTGCCCTCTTCACTATCCTTAGATATATGGCCCAATTTTATTTCCTGCAAACCAGCACCATAATGATATACCTCACCAAATGAAACCTTGTTAAAGCAATCATACCATTTCCCAGGATAATCCAAATACAATCGATTACCTAAATAGAGAGGGATTTGTTTTACTTTAATTACCTTCTTCCCATTCAATACTACAAACTCTATCGAATCAGAATTGTCGTGTACATCCCGCGATCGCACTCCCAAATGATTTAAAACGCTCACCAACGCCATATGATAACGGTATATCATTCTATTTTTCGTCTTTTCCCGTACAATCAAAAATCTCATCTTACCATCTATATCTTCCTTAGCATTGATGAAACCTGTCTTAATTTTAGTTTGTTCTCTTATTGCTTCGGCAAATGGATAATAAACTGGTAGAAATCTCTTTTGTCCCATAGGATCGGTTGCAAAACCATAAGGCAAAAGCACATCCCCATTCTTCTCAAACCTAACTATTGCTGAAAGAAAGACATCATCTGGATTTTGGGACATACTTACAGAATTCCGATTATTAAAACTTGGTTCGCTAAAAAGGATATCAAAAACAACCTGTTTTGCTCCCCATTTTCTTAAGGCATCTAAGACAATAGCATATCTATCTCTGGGAATGGGGAACTGTCTAAACTCCTTACTTCGCAAGGTTGCATCATCTATCGGGATAAACACCAATGGCAAGTCACGGGTATCTGCTGGATTAAGTTTGGTACGCAATTGCAATGCCAGATCATAACCAACAAGATCTACTGGTTCAAACATCCGATGAAAAATTGCCCAAGATAAGGACAAGAAAAGTAAGGACAAAAATAGAAGTTTAACAATCTTTCTCATCTAAACCGCTTGCGGATGGTTATTTGTGAACCTCCGCGAGAGAATTCCACCTCATCAGCTATTGATTTGATAAGTTTCAACCCCTTTCCCTCTACACTCTCAAAATCAAATCCTTCTCCTTCATCTCGCACGGTAATCAATATCTCTTGTGGCGAGGCTTTATATTCTATCAACACAAATCTATCAGAGGCAAATTGATTACCATGCCTTATTCCATTTATCACTGCCTCTTCTACCAGCAGACGCATATCCATCAATAAGGATTCCGGAAGGCGGTATTTCTGGAGGACAGAAATAATCCTTCGACTCACATCTTGCACATAATCTAAATCACTGGGGATTTCTATCCTACCCTCCTGTATTTCCTGACTTGGTTGAGCCGAAGAGAACAAATCATCTATGGCATCAACCCTTTTAAAGGTTTTATCCAAGTGAGTTAGGGAAAGCAACTTCTGGGCATATTCACTCAACCCAACTAAGATCAACTCCCCTCCAATTTCACTCATTCTATCCTTTAAATTTAACAATATCCCTAACCCAGAACTATCTAAATAAGGGACCTTTGACATCTCGATAACCAATGTAGAAATTCCCTTCTCTCGATTTATCCCCTCAAGTATAGTAGATAGGACTGAAACCTTATCCTTAGCGACAAGTTCTCCTTCCAAATAAAAAACTAGTTTATCTTCTACTCTCTCTTCTCTTAACTTCATAACACCTCAAGCATTCTATCAATTGATCCCTTAGCTCTATTGATTATATCTTCTGCAAGATTAACTTCATAGACTTCATCTCGAAGCGTCTGATAAAGTTTCTCCAAATCTATTGTTTTCATTGTCTTACATATGGCTGCCCCACTTACTGGGATAAACTCTTTCTCAGGTAGATCTCTTTTTAAGCGATAAACCATCTCTCGCTCTGTGCATATGATAAAAGTCTTTGCTGAAGACTGTCTTGCATAACGAATCATACCTGAAGTGGAGGCCACAGCATCAGACAAATCTAATATCTCTCCTCTACATTCAGGATGGGCAATTACCTTAGCCTCTGGATACTCTTGCTTCCGTCTTAACACATCTTCTTTTCTAATATGTTCATGGACATAACAATATCCCTTTTCCCACAGCACGATATCATCCCTGCCGGAGGCCTTTTGGACATAGGCCCCTAAATTCCTGTCTGGTAAAAAAACCACAGGTCTATCTTCAGGTAAATGCTGAACAACCTTAACTGCATTAGCAGATGTGCAACAGATATCAACCTCGGCCTTCACCTCTGCACTTGTGTTAACATAGGCAACGAATGTGGCATCTGGATATTTCTTTCTAAGTCCTCTTACATCTTCAGCCGTTACTGTATCGGCCAAAAAACAACCTGCTGAAAGGGATGGTATAAGGACCTTTGAGGCAGGAGAAAGAATCTTTGCTGTCTCGGCCATAAAAACCACTCCACAGAATACGATACGCTTGGCCTTTCTATTAGATGCAGCCCGACTCAGTTCCAACGAATCTCCAACGATATCAGCGACATCCTGAATTTCAGGAAGTTGATAATTATGCGCCAAGATTAAGGCATCTTTTTCTTGTTTTAATTTTAGAATCTTCTCTCTTAAATCCACTGATTATTCTCCCCAAGGATAAAACACTCGACTTATCTCACCACCGCCTATAACAACATCATCATGATATAAAACTAAATGCTGACCCTTTGCTACCCCACGCTGAGGTTTAGCAAAAATTACTTCAATCTCTCCGGTCGAGAAAACTTGCACTTTTACACCTACATTTGGTTGATTATACCTGATTTTTGCCGTTGCCTCAATCCTATCATTAGAAAACATCCGCACCAAACTCTGACACCTACAAGATAAGGCATTAGAATCCTGGCCACGGGCAACCACTACTAAGGCCTTGTCAGGATCGATTTTTACCACATACCAAGGCCCAGGTTTAGAGAGACCCAATCCTTGTCGCTGTCCGACAGTAAAGTTATGTATTCCCGAATGATACCCAAGTATCTGTCCATGTATATCCACTATCAACCCAGAACGAGGTTTTATTCTACTCAAGAAAAATTCTCGGTAATCTCCCTGATGGACAAAACATAAATCCTGACTTTCTCCAACAAAAAAATCATTACCAAAGAGATGAGACATCTCTTCTTTTATTTTTTGTTTTCTTTCTTCACCAAGAGGAAATACTACTTTATTCAGATATGGGTAAATACGATACAAAAAATAACTCTGATCCTTCTTTTCATCTATGGCTTTGGTTAAAAAATAAGTATTATCTTCCTTAACAATTCGCGCATAGTGACCTGTAGCAATCCTATCAAAACCCCATTTTTGTGCCAACTTTAACAACAACTTAAACTTAAAATCAGGATTGCACCATATACATGGATTGGGCGTGATGCCTTGGGCATAGCCTTGAACAAATTTCTCAATTACTATCTGTCTAAACTCATCTTCAAAATCAACAGGTTGCCAATCTACTGCTAATTTATTGCAGATAACACCAACCTTTTCTTCCAATTTAGAATTAAATCCTGTCCGAAAAAATACCGCCTTGACCGAATAATGTCTCGCAAGTTTATATAGGGCAAAAGCAGAATCAACTCCTCCGCTTATCCCTACCAATATCTTCATAATGTGCCAATCTATGTTCTAACTCTTCCACTCTTTTTTCCAATCGAGATTGTTCTTTCATAAGCACTTTTATGACATCAGCAATCGGATCAGGTAATCTGCCATGCTCAAGATCTACCTCAATCTGTTCCCTTGCTCTTCGAACATCTTGGACTATCCTGCCCGGCACTCCTACCACTGTAGCCCCAGAAGGGACATCTTTAATCACAACCGAACCTGAACCTATCTTTGCCCCATCTCCAATAGTTATATCCCCCAGTACTATTGCACCAGCCCCTATTACCACTCTATCTTTTATCGTGGGATGGCGTTTCTTTTTCTCTTTACTTGTCCCTCCCAAGACCACACCTTGGTATATAAGCACATCGTCCCCTACTTCTGCAGTTTCACCTATCACTACTCCCATACCATGATCAATAAAGACCCTTCGTCCTATCTTTGCACCAGGATGAATTTCAATTCCTGTGAGAAAACGATTTATATGAGAGAGCAGGCGAGCCAAAAATTTAAGGTGATGATTCCATAGCCAATGGGCAATCCTATGAAGCCAAATCGCATGAAGCCCAGGATAGCAAAATAAGACCTCCAAATAACTGCGCGCTGCAGGATCATCACGAAAAACCGTCTGGATGTCCTCTTTTAACCGAGAAAACATATGCCTTATACTGCAACGACTTGCTTTACTTCCGGAACTAAATTCTTAAGTGACTGTTCAACTCCCATCTTGAGAGTCATCATAGAAAATGGACAAGAACCACAGGCCCCCAAGAGTTTCACCTTTACTGTACCATCTTCGTCAACCCCTACTAACTCTATGTCTCCTCCATCCATCTGAAGAGCAGGTTTCACCTCTTCCTCAATTACCTTTTTTACCCTTTCTTGAAGTTCAATCAGATTATCCACTTTTAACACCTCCTTGGTTATTTAGTTAGTTTACACAACAGGTCAAGAGCATAAATTATACCACCTTAACGGTATCTTCCAACAACCCCTTTTCCTATAAACCTATACCAACTCCAAGACCTGTCTCTGAATTTGATAAATTTCCTCTATCCCCTTCTGTGACAAAGACAACAACTCCAACAATTGTGAATGGCTAAATGTCTGCCTCTCCCCTGTGCCCTGTATCTCAACGAATTGCTCACACTCAAAAGCAACGACATTCATATCCACTTCTGCACAAGAATCCTCAGAATACTCAAGATCTAACAAAACTTCTCCTTCCACTATTCCCACACTCACTGCACTCACTATTCCCTTAAAGGCAAATGCTACTGGAATACCAAGTTTTTCTTCCATCTCTTGGAGACATCGGTACAGGGCAATAACAGAACCATTTATGCCACATATCCGAGTTCCACCATCGGCCTGAAGGACATCAACATCCACAAAGATGGTCCGCTCACCGATCGCAGCAAGGTCTAAACAAGATCGCAAACTCCTTCCAATCAATCGTTGTATTTCGTACGTTCGACCTGACAAAGCTGCCCGCTCGCGGGAAATACGTGATGGAGTGGATCCGGGCAACATTCTATACTCACAAGTGAGCCAACCCTGTCCGGTTCCTTTTAGAAATTGGGGCACATCTTCATTCCAAGTCGCAGTACATAAAACTCGAGTCCGCCCCATCTCGATAAGACATGACCCGGGTGGATTCTCCAACCAATCAGGAATCAGTTTCACATCTCGCAATTGATCATTAGATCGACTATTTCTCATTCCATCCTCCCTGCACTCATCAAAAAACTTCTATATCCAGATAAAAATTCCCTAACCGACATTCTTCTTTTACCTTCTATCTGCACATTTAACAATTTAATCGCGCCCTGACCACAACCAACAATTATACCTCCATCTTCCACTACAATCTGTCCTGGCACAAAACCATCTTTTAGAACCATTTCACCGGCAAATATCTTTAATCTCTTACCGCCTACACTCGTCCAACTCCCCCAATAAGGGGCACTTGCTCTTATTAGATTGTAAACCAACTGACAAGGGTTCTCCCAATTTATTTTAAGGTCTTTTTTCCCAAATTTACGGGCATAAGTCGCCTCTCCATCTTGGGGCGTTAACCCAATGCTGGGATATAACGCCAAAAACCGCTCTATCAACTTAGCCCCCTTACCTAATAACACACCCTCTAACTGGGCGTAATTCCAATCCGATTCAACCTTGACCCTTTCCTGAAGGGCTATCATACCACTGTCAATCGCTTCCTCCATCCTAAAAAGCGTTATCCCCGTTTCTATATCTCCAGTTTTAATTGTCCAAAATATAGGAGCAGGCCCTCTCCATCGAGGGAGCAGAGAAGGATGGAGATTATAGCAAGCATAACTTTGGACCATCCAAGAAGGGAATATAAAACCAATATCACAAGAGAGAATAACATCATACTCTTTTAGAAGGTTACCATCTTCTTCACACAAAGGAAGATACCTTACGGGCAAACCTTCTCTCTCAGATAAGGCCTTAACTGGAACTGGATGTAGTTTTAGCCCACGCCCTTGGGGACGATCAGGTAAAGTAAAGACTACACCAGGTCTTATCTCCCTTTTTAAAAGATTAGAAAGTAAACCTGCGCCAAATCTACCGCTGGAAAAATATGCAATTTTCACATCTGCGTCTCCCGTAATACTTCTTCCAGCGTAGTAAGGCCCATCTTTACCTTTCTTAGGCCATCCTCCCGCAATGAAACCATCCCCAATTCCTTTGCTTTTCTCCACAAGCCTTCTGTTGAGACCCGATCTAATATAAGCGGACGGAAGTCTGTTCCTATTCCCAAAAATTCAAATATTCCAATTCTACCCTTATAACCACTTCCGCCACATTCTTTGCAACCCTGCCCTTTGAAAAACTTGCCCTCACTTATATCAGAATCACTAAGATTAAAGGCATCTATTTCAATTTGGGTAGGGTGATACGTATCTATGCAATTAGGACAAATCTTCCTAACCAATCGTTGGGCAATTACCGCCCTCAATGTTGCAGTGATAAGGTAGGGTTCTATTCCCATATCAATCAATCGAGTAATCGCTCCAGGGGCATTATTGGTATGGAGTGTGGAAAACACTAAATGCCCAGTTAAAGACGCATGAATGGACATTTCTGCAGTCTCTTTGTCTCTTATCTCTCCAACCATAATTATATCCGGATCCTGACGCAATATAGTGCGTAGAGCTAAGGCAAAATCAAGACCTATCTTTGCATTTATTGGTATCTGCACTGCTCCTGGAAGGTCATACTCCACTGGGTCCTCTACAGTAATAATTTTTTTATCAACTGTATTCAACTCCTTGAGAAAGGCATACAAAGTAGTCGTTTTACCACTACCTGTTGGCCCAGTAACCAAAACCATACCATTTGAAAACGAAAGAAGGGACTGATAAAGATGCAGATCCTCCTCCCATATCCCCAGATCAGTCAAATTTACATCTATAGCCGAACGATCTAATATACGTAAAACCACACTCTCACCAGTTATAGTAGGTAGAGTGGAGACACGGAAATCAACATCCCTACCATTTATCTTCATTTGGATTCTCCCGTCCTGTGGAACACGGGTTTCAGCAACATCTAAGTTCGCCAAAACCTTTATTCTGGAAATAAGAGGAGAAAAGAGATCTTCAGGAGGGTTCGCTAAATCTCTTATTACACCATCCACCCTTGCCCTTACCTTAAATCCATCTGAAAACACCTCAAAGTGTATATCACTAGCCTTAAGCGAAACCGCTTCAGATAAAATGGCATCCAACAACTGAACTACTGGAGCAGCGTTCTCTTCGGCCATCAGGACTCAACCGGATTTTCCTGGGTGTAGTTTATAGCAGTTATCGGGAATGGAATAACTATACCTTCTTCCCTATATCGCCTATGCAACCTCTTTATAAATTCATGAGTGATCAGATACCTATCAACAAACGTTTTAGCCCTTAATATTACAGTAAAGTTGATACTAAAATCGCCAAAGGTATGATAACGAATAAACGGCTCAAAATCTGGCACTCCTCCAGAGACTGTCTGCATAACTTCCTTGCCTACCTCGCAAGTGACTTTTTCTACCTTTTCCAAATCACTATCATAATGAACTCCAACCTGCACCAAAACCGCTAAATCACTCGAGGGCAATTCGTAATTTATTATCTTTGCCTGGGCTAACTTAGAATTTGGCACCAAGACTGTATTGTTAGGCAACTGTCGTATTTTAGTCACTCTCCAACCAATGTCTTCTACATAACCCTCCTCTCCCGAATCCAACTTTATATAATCACCTACTTTAACCTGATTATCCAAGGCAATATACATCCCAGCAAACAGGTTAGATAAGGTTTCCTGAAGGGCCAAGGCAACCGCCAAGCCACCAATACCTAAGGTGGTTAAAATCGGAGTAATAGATATACCAAGGTGGTTTAATATCAACAAAGCACCTAATAAGATAATTACTATCTTCACTACATTGGCAAACAGAGAACTCTTGGCAAAGAACCTATCCTCCTGGCGATAATATGCAAACAATTTATCCACAATGTTGACAATCCCCCAAAACAAAGAGGCTATAAAGACAATATACACTATCGTATATCCCAAATGCATTTGCTCGGGATTAAGTCCAATAAATACCAAAGCAATTCCTACACCTGCCAAAATAGACCACATAACAATCCAACGTTTAACCTCGGCTGATATAACATCGTCCCAGATTGTCTTTGTGGTTTTGGCAAATTTTTGCATATGGGAAACGAAATATCGCTTTAAGAAAACACCTAATATCCAAGACAACACAACAATTACAGAAGCAACAAACATATTAATAAGTATATCCTTACCCATCACCTACCTCCTTGCCATCCTTCGGGCAATGCTACACCACCTGAAACTATTGTCTGGAGAGCAGATTCTACCGAGATGTCCAGATACAAAACATCTGCTTTGGGCACAAACTCTAAAAATCCAGTAAGGGGACTGGGGGATGTTGGAATAAAGACTGCAACTAATTCCTTATCCTCGTTCGGAACCTTTACCGACTCCGAACTCAAGAACGCAATAGAATACATGCCTTTTCTTGGATACTCAACCAATACTACTTTACCAAACTTCATCCGCTCTTCTGTCGGGAAGAAGTATTCAGCAACTCGTTTCACCGAAGAATAAATCCGGCCAATCAGAGGCATACGGTTTATCAGTGATTCGAACCACAAAACTATCCTACGCGCTAAGAAGTTTTGCACTAAAAGGCCAACAAAAAATATCAATAAGATAGAGAGAACAATATGCAGGCCAGGTATCTCAAATCCTATTGCCAACTTCAAGATAGAATTAATAAATCTACCAATTGCAAGGTCTATCAATTTAAACAAAAGGCCAATCACATAAATCGTTAAAACAACAGGAGTAATTACCGCAACCCCAGATATAAAATATCGTTTCAAACTAACCGGACTAAACAATCCCACCTCTTTCCTACTCATTAACCTCCTCCATAAGTGTCAATAACCATCTCTTCTCCCAATCCTCGTGCCCAACTTTAGCCAACGCCTCCGTCAGGTACCCACCAGTCAATCCATCCAAATCCGCCCTAAGGTGTTCAACACGATTGAATAGAGCCAAAAGTTCTCCCCTATCCTTTGGCGGATTCAGTATAAATTTAGTCACCAAGCGGCGTCGCTCAAAATACAATTGATTAATTTGGTCCAAGATATCATCTCTTAATTCTACCGTAAGTTTGGAACGGGTATCAATGGATATTTCCTCATCTGACCAAATTAAATCCTTGAAATCCCATTCAAGAGAGAACCCTACGCCAGATGATTTATACACAGTCTTGTCATCTGGGCCAACATTCTCTGCCCCATATGCAGAGACAGATACAGAATCAGAGACGCTACGACTCCCATCCCAATCCACATCTATCTTAAACTTTGGTAAGATTGCCCGTTTTCTTAACCGTCGTCTCCAATCGTAAATCTTATCAGGGGAGACATTGGCATACTGCATTGCCTTTCTCTGCAACTCCAACACCGAAGGCTCCCAAGAAAAGACCTGCCAAAGGAATTTTTCACGTACAGAACCATTCTTAAACTTTTCAAATCGTCTATCTTGCCAACGATAAATCTGATAAGGGATAGATACTATAGTAATTCCTCGCCAATGCGAACCACTCGTTATATCCAGGGATTCTAACCCATTATTCAATCGATCCTTAGAAAAGACATCATAAATACCATTATCACCATAACAAAGCAACCGTTCCTCCGAAACAAGTAACCCATTCACGTTTCCTGGATAATCGAAAACTAACTTCAAATTCCTATTCTCCACTTCAAAAACAGACGAACGCCGTAGGACATAGACCTTCTCCTTGAAAAAGGCTATAGAATGGGGAAGCGGATTAAAATCTTCTCCCTCTGGAAACGAGATAACCTTTAACTTTCTACCTTCTGACATCTTCCAAAACATTAATCCATCGCGAGAGAGCACCAACAAAGTATCCCTCCCCGGCAGAAATTTCACTGAAGAGACATTTCGAGCCCTAAACAGAAGTTTAGGCCGGCCATCAACAATCCCATATACCGCCTTTTCCCCTCCCACAAATACAGCCTCTCCGTAAACATCTAAACACGTTACTCCTCCATCAGGATAAAATATCCTTTCTGCCCTACCTCCTGTTGTTGGAGCACGAAAGAGGCCGATATTACTGGCCCAGTATACAAAATTATCTCCTACATCTATGTCTCCAAGAACCAAATCTTCTCCCCCTCGAACCCGAGAAATCTTTTTGGCAGCCCCCTGGACTAATCTATAGACAAACCTATCTGAAAGGACATATACACCTTTCTCACTTACTGAGACACCTATAATCCGCCTGCCCACCCAATCCATAGATTGCCAATCAGCGAACAAAAAACAAGGCTGCAACATAAAGAATACAAATAAAAGCCACCTCATTCTTCCCATACCAGTACATCCCCTTCTTCTACCCTATTGGCCCGACACCAACCTGCCTTTACCTCCAATACATAATAGGCGCCCCTTACTGGCCAAAGCATTATTCGATTAGGAGGGAATTTAGACAAAATCTTGATAACCTTCCTTGATCGATCCATAAAAATTACATCTATAGCAAATCTCATACCTACCATATGTATCGCACTGCACTTGGGAAATAGCAGCCCTTCTTGGTCAGATAGGGACTCACGATTTAGCAATCCAATCAAACGAGAGAAAAAGGTGTCGGCTATTAAAAGATTGGATAATAATACCTGATTATCGCTTGCCCTTTTTAACTTCATAAAAAACTGGCTTAGGAGTAAATGCATCCCGAGAATACTTTATACCCCTTCTTTGCATCTCATCATAAAAGGAAGGAATGTAACCAGTGGCAGTAAATTCCCCTAACACATTCCCCTTTTCATCGACACCTGTTTGAGCAAAGATAAATATATCCTCCATTTTTATAGTCATCATATCAGACTCCAAACCCGTTAATTCAGTTATCTGCATAACCCTTCGAGAACCATCACTTAATCTGGCGGTGTGCACAATAATATCTATTGCTGAAGCAACCATTTCTCGGATAGCCCTGATGGGCAATTCAACACCGCTCATAAGTATCATAGAATCCAACCTGGCAACAACATCATGGGTAGAATTAGCATGAATAGTGGTCAACGACCCATCGTGTCCCGTGTTCATGGCTTGAAGCATATCAAGGGCCTCTACACCACGACACTCACCTATGATTATACGATCGGGCCGCATACGCAAGGTATTGCGAAACAAATCCCGAATGGTGATCTCTCCTTTACCTTCTATATTTGGAGGGCGACTCTCCAACCTTACCCAGTGCTCCTGGTGAAGTCGTAATTCAGCAGCATCTTCTATAGTTATGATCCGCTCATGGGAAGGTATAAATTGAGAAAATGCGTTTAAAACCGTGGTCTTCCCTGATCCAGTTCCACCAGAGATTATCATATTTTTTCTTGCCAATATACAGGCCTTCAAGAATTCAGCCATCTCTTCACTAATTGTATTAAACCGGATGAGATCATCAGAAGTATACCTTTCCTTCCCGAACTTTCGTATTGTGAGAACAGGACCGTTTAAGGCAAGTGGCGGAATTATCGCATTGACCCTTGACCCATCAGGAAGGCGGGCATCTACCATCGGAACCGATTCATCTATACGCCTACCCAATGGAGCAATAATACGTTCTATTACCTGCAAAACCTGGTCGTTAGATATAAATTTTTTATCTTCCACTCGCTGTAACTTACCAAAACGTTCAATGTATATCTGATCCTTATTATTGACCATGATATCGGTAATATCCGGATCCCTTAATAGATCCTCTAATGGACCAAAACCAAGTGCCTCATCAGCAATCTCTTTTACCAATTTAGCCCTTGTTTCATAATCCCCCAAGAAACCTTGTATTTCTTCATCAAGTATCTCAGCGATAATCTGTTCTGTTTTTTTTCTTAGTTCATGTCTTCTCTCTGTATCAATGCGAAGGATATCCATCTTCCTTAATTCCATTCTCTCTACCAACTTTAGATGCACCTTTTTTTTCAATGCTACTACAGGGTCTACAGATTCCCTACTTTCCACTTTTGATTCAAAACCATATTCTTCCCAAAAGGCCACCAATGGAGAGGTCTCTTGCACAATCTCTGGAAATTCCAATTCATTAAGTTCCTTACGCTGGCCATATAAAGAATCTTCTTTTAATAGTCTATCTACCACCCTATCAATTGCTTGTGAAACCTTAGCATTAGGTTCATATAACACCACAGGAACCCCAAAATTAATTGCTTCTCCAACGACCTTACCTTCACTGGGAATACGGCCAATGACATCCAACGGGAGTATGGTCTTAATCTCCCGAACTCCTACACTCCCTTTACTTTCCGAACGATTGATAACTAATTTGACCATACTAATTGGGAAGTATAAGGAAGATAAAATATTCAAGAATTCTTTTGATTGATAAACAGAAAGTAAATCCGGAACAACAACATCTATAACAAGATTAGTAAGGTCAAAAAGTTTTGCTAAAAATGGTGTTATATTATGCCCACCGTCAATTATGACAAAATCGTAATAAGGGAAAACTTGTTCCAAAACAGGTCTGAAATCGAATTTACTTACTTCAGCCATTTCTTCTGGCCTAAGAATAACGGGTATATATTCCAATTTTGTGCTATGACTAAGAACATAGTCCGAAAATTCATTTAACAAATGTGGGCTTTTATAATCCTGTCCAATGTCATAAAAAAAAGAGCACAAAGATTTGGAAGGGAAAAGTCCCATAAGCCTGGCAGAATCGCCAATCACAGGCAAACTGGCATCTATAAGTAGGGTCTTAAATCCTTTAGAGGAAAGATTAACTGCGATATTCGTAGATAAAAAGGAAACACCTACGCCACCTTTTAAACTAAAAAAACAAATCGTATTTGCCATAGTTGAATTATACTACTTCTCAAAAACAATCGGCACATCTATCCATAAAAACGCCAATTCTTCAGGTAGAGGCAGAAAAGGCTGGGCATCCCTTATTATATTTAATGCCATTCGCCGTAAAACCTGCTTATTTTCTCCTTCTAATCTCTGAAAGGAAATTTTTGTTACTCTACCATCTCGATCTAATCTTAACGATAAAAATACCTTACCACTCGAAAAATTTTTCCCGCTGAAAGAATATTTTTTTATCACTTTGGCAATTTTTTGGCTAACATAATCCTTATACTCTTCCACATTTTGGGGATTCATAGACGATTCCTCCGAAAAAAATGTCTGTTGACTCAGATTTTCATTCCCAATTTGTTCTTCTCTATTTCCTCCTTCTCTACCCTTTTCTTTCAAGGGGACTATCTCCGGGGTTATAGTTATAATCAATTCCATATCCTCATTCTGTGTATCCTTGGACTTAAAAAACTCGCCAAGTATAGGCAACTTAACCAGTCCAGGAATCCCAGTATAGGACACACCCTTTTTATTTTTCATCAGTCCACCAATTATAAGCGTTCCCCCATTTTTAATGGACAAAATTGTTTTCGCTCTCCTCACAAGAAACCCTGGCACATTATAGATAGCATTTGAGACGTCATTTGCTATACTAACATTTGTCGTGGTGTTAGGATCTATATCAGAGACTTCACATTCCACCTCCATCTTTATGCCATCCCTAATTATCGTGGGCTTCATCTTTAATATTACCCCATAAGATCGATAATCAACACTGACATTTCCATTATCAGACGTTATAATCGGGACCTCCCCTCCAATTGTAATCTCTGCTTTTTCACCATTGAGGGCCAATACATTGGGACGCGCAAGAACTTTACCATTACTCCCACTCTCTAATGCTTTAACTAAAAGCTGCACATCACTTCTTTGCCATATATTGAACCGTATATTATCCGAAAGTGTAAGCCCATTCCCATTTTCATCGTAGACATCACTACCATAAGAAGTAAATCTTATCTCTTGCGGCCAAGTTATACCTAACCCTTTCATTAGAGAAGAACCCACCTCCATTACATTTAAATGCAGTCTTATACTATCCATACTATAATCTTTTCGCACAAGATTTACTATCACATCACTGGCACAGGAAGATATTGCCTGTTCAATCAACGACATATCCTCTTCTGTATAAACCGTACCTGTTAAATAAACCAGACCCTCTTCTTGATCTACACTTACTTTAAATTCTTTATCTATTCCCAATCCTCTTAAAGTAGATCTTAGTTTTTTGGCAACTTTATTTATATCTTGCTCCCAGACTATAACCTTATAAAGTTCTTCTTGTCCATCAACCGATACCAAACTCACCTTTGCTTCTCCTGGATTTTTGCCAGTAAATAATAACTTATCCTCGTCTACAGTCACATCTAAGACCTTTGGATCATCTATATTGACACTCTTCAGATCTGGAGGGCACTCTATTATCCTTGTTTTTCCTACAACAAGTCGTATTTCTTCTGCTTTTACAATGAAATCTCCAAATCCCAACAGTAAACAAAATAATAAAATAGCAATCCTTCTCATCTATACTAATCCTTATTTGTTAAATATTTATCTAAACTCGGGGGGATTTTGCCCTCAAAAGGATCCCTCTCTTCTCTTTTCATTTTTTCCCTCTCTTTCATATCAGAAAAGGAATCTTTTTCTCCTTTTATCTCCTGTTTCAATATTTTTTTATCATTATGCTCGGGGACATCTCGGAAAGGGCTACCCTTTTCAATCAGCGGCTCCTCCTTTTGCATATCGTCAAATTGTTCCAATTGCCCAAGATCCTTAATTTTTCCATCTTGCTCCAAAGTATTACCAATCTCTTCAATTTCGACTTGATCTCCTTTCCTTATCCTTATCTTGCGCACCCGTTTTACAGATCCAGGTAAGGAAAATCCCTGCGATTTTTTCTTATTTTCCTCTTTCTCTAAACTCTGTTGTTTAAGTAAATTCATCCTTGCCATTAAATTGGGCAAAGCAGATTGAAGCACTGTATCCAAACTAACCGGTGGGATTTTCTCTTTTAACGGGTCGATCCTTGACCTTGGGTAAATTTCGATCTTTCCAAACCTCGCAGCCATATTTAGCATGGCTGCGTCCCTTAAAGGCAACGCAAAGGTCAACGTGCCCTTATGAGGATTCAACTTTATTCCCCCTTCGTTTGAAGATTTACCCCTTCTCCTAATCCCCTCAGTCTTCTTACGAATAACAGCCTCATAAGAAATTCGGCCATTAATTGCCTTTATCTCAACATCAGAAAATAAGCCCGCACTCACTACATAGGGCCCAGGCAAGGTTAAGACCACCGCAATATCTACTCTATCACCAGGTCGGATGAACCTAAACAAATCAGTTTGTTCTACCTCTACCGTAATTAAACGCTTACCAGGTGGTATTAATTGTTTTTGTAGCACCTTAGGCGAAACCAACCGAGACAAGATTATCTGTTCTCCCTTGACCACATTGGCAATTATCTGCTTTCCTATAACTGCATCCATACTACCCGCAGCAGCGGGAACCTTTGCCTCTGCAGGGATGTATTTTTCCTCCAACATATCAGATGTCAAAATTTCCCCTGCCTTTAAATCACGCTTCGCTATTACCACTGGGACCTTCTTTTTTATCAAGTTTTGACGAGACAGATGTTGAATTTGGTTCTGGAGTCTGTTCATCTCCTGCTTTTGTTTGATGACCACCGCCTTTAATTGCTGGGTCATTTGCTGTTGGGTCTTTAGGTAGGAATAAGTCAATCCTGCGGCAATAACACCTACAACAATCGCCAATATCAAAGGCGCATTTCTACCCATTCACCCTCTCCTTACTCCCCCCTAATTGTAGCATTTCTACATCCGGTTTAAAACACTATATGCTCGGGCTTTATAATGTCATCTTTTACAACTGTTCTCTTACGAAAATCAGAAATAAGGGAATTAACCTTTTCTTGTTGTTGAAGCCCCATTAGCATAGTCTGGATATTAGTACGTGCCTCTGAGGGTAAATCCTCCCAATGAACGACAGACACCTCCGGAGATTTGGGCAATAACACCACTAACCATTTATCTCCAACTTGTCCCTTAACCGGATCAGAACTTCCCTCTGCTGTAACTAAAAGTTGATAATAATCCTGCCAATACTTTATACCCGTTTTATCGTTTTTCTCTTTGGCGCGTTGCATCTTCTCCATTATATCGTAAGTAGATATCCTATCTCTATAGTTTACTCCCATTCTACTCCTTGCCACAGATCTGAAGGCCTCCACATTGGCATTTTTCTGTCCAGATAAAGAACCTTTCTGGCTATAGTATTCAGCCATAACCTTATCCGCTTCTGCACCAGAATTGACTTCTATTTTATAAAGTACATACTCCTTATTGAGCATATATGCCTGCATGCCCGTAATTAAACTACCCAATCTTTTAGCAAATTCTGTCTCCGCAAAAGTATTTGTCCCTGCCTTTATATCCCTATCCAAGGCCTCAACTGCTTCTTCGTACATCCTTTTCACATCATCAATAGACAATTTTGTGGCCCCTGACTCCCTATTTAACAACTCTTCACCCAAAACAGAGGCCTTAGCCATCTCTATCTTTGATGCAACTACAGGATCCCGATTTATCCCCCTCTCCACAGCAATAGATGAGAGTATTATCTCTCTTACAAAGGCCTCAAATACAGCCGGCTTGTTCTCCGCGGGTAAGCGACTCCACATACGTTCTACATCCTTTTCTGTCAGATTATACCCCTGAAACGTGTAGAAGAAGTAAAGCCAATTTTTAAAATCCGTAACAGTAAATTTTTTATCCCCAACCATCAATACAACATCTGATTCAAGGGAAGTATTATCCTTTGTAGATTTCACCTGACTCAAAGGAGAAGATTCTGTAACAGAATTAGTCACTGAAACTGTATTGGAATAAATGTCTGATTGATTCTCAGATGATTGATTTTGCCCACAACCAGATAGGACAAATAAAGTTACCGCTAAAAGATAAAACCCTCGTTTCATTCCACCCCCCTTTTGCCACCTGTTAAAATTTATCCCCACCAAACATCTACCAATAGCCCCAAGGGGATTCGAACCCCTGTTTCATGGCTGAGAACCATGCGTCCTAGGCCAGGCTAGACGATGGGGCCATATCTAATCTCATAAAGATTTTACAAAAATATTTACGACCTGTCAACAAATACCCCTTACCTTCTATTTCGCCAACTCTTTCAATTTATCCCAAGTTCCTTTACTACTACCTGCTTCTTCTTTATTTTTTTCCTCCGGTGAAGGAGGGCTAGAAATCTTTACAACAAATAATGTATCAGGGATAGAAGGATTAACCTCAACATCTTTTACCGTTGTTTCAGCAATTTTTTCTCCATTCATAAATATAAGGATTCTATAAGGGATCGATACTCCAGCAACACCCGGTAGACTCCTAAAATCCTTTCTCTCTACCACCATCTTATCCCCGTTTATCTCCTGTTCAGACTTCACCCACTCCAAAGATTCCTTATCCAGATATAACACCATCTCAGATGGTTTAGAAATACTTATAACATAGCAAGGTTGTCCATCAACTACTTCTTCTCCCTTCAAATTCATATACTTGGTATAATTCGTCAACCAACTCAAATCATCTAAAGGCTTAAGTTTTTCTACGTCTCCCAATGCCATAGGGATTCGTTGCGTCCCAGCAGGACTCATTATCCATAAATCTTTTCCATCAAACACAGTAACTGTCTTTTGCAAATATTCCTTAGGGATATCTGCTGATGTTTCAATTGGTTCATTTTCGCTCCTTATTTTATTCCCCTTCTGGTATACAACTCCCCTCATAACTATCTTACTTTCACCCAAATTAGTCACGGTTTCAGATACTATCTTAATAGACGTCAAAGAGTTCTTTGCTTGGGCATGTTTTTTTTCTATTTTATCTATTATTTCTTTCATATCTGCTGCCCAAACAACACTTGAGACAAATGCAAACAAAAGAGCAAGAAAAATACTTCTCTTCATCTTACCCCTCCTTTTAATAAGCCAACCTATACGCCATTTCCCTTAGAACCCCAACCACAAAACTATGTAAAAAACTCAAGACCATAAACGCTACTATGGGAGAAAGATCAAACATACCAAATTGCAACGGTAACTTGCGAAATGGTCTCAGTATCGGCTCACTTATCATGTATATGGCTTGAATGATGGAATTATAATAATAATCAATTTGAAGCCAAGATAATATAATGCGGAGTACTAACAACAGATACAACAAAGAAAATAAAAGGTCAAATAGATGAGCCAATGCAAACAAAAACTGTTTTACCACAAACACCACTACTCTCCTTTACATTGATAACTCTTTTGCTCTCTTTTTCGCCTGCAAAAATGCACTTTTAAGTATATCATCTATCTTGTGTTCTGTCATATACTTAATGGCTGCCTCCGTAGTCCCCCCAGGAGAAGTAACCATCTTTCTTAATTCCTCACAACTTGCCTCCATCTGCTCTAATAAGACCCCTGCGCCATAAGCCGTACGACGGGCTAAACGCCTTGCAACTTCCTCGTTGAGTCCCATCTCGCACCCAAATTCTTTTAACATCTGAGACAAAAAGAAAAAATACGCCGGACCACTCCCACTTATTGCTGTAATTGTATCTATGTCTTCTTCTCTCTCCACCTTAACTACATCCCCTAAGCCCTCCAATATCTTTATAGCAATATCGCCATACCTTACTTCATCATCATAGACTACCCCAGTTATGCCAACTCCAAGAAGTCCCGGGGTATTTGGCATCGCTCGAATTATACTATCTATTCCCAGGGCAGTTCGGTAATATGAACGGGTTATACCTGCTGCAATGGAGAGAATCGTAACTTGCCTTCCTATTCTTTGTTTCATCACAGGCATTATCTTAGGCACATCTTGCGGCTTCACTGCTATTATTAGCAAACCCGATTTAAATTCTTGAATAGAGTCAAAAATCTCTACATCATCAGGAAACATATTTTTAATTTGATTCTTTTTATCTTCTCTCTTCTCGATCACCAATATGCGATTGATATCCTTACATCTAACAATCGGCTTTAGCAAAGCCGACCCCATATTACCACATCCAATCATCATAACATCCACCATAAATCATCCCTCCAGATTAACCAGATCCCCCGTTCGTTTATATTTCAAAGTGGTGGTGGAATATGTATGAGGTATTACTACTACCTCAAACCACCTATGGCCACAATCTTGCACCGTAAGGCTCATTCCATCGACTCCGACTGAACCTTTTGCCTCGAGAGCAAGATTTCCCTTTACTATTTGGATACGCATACGATAATCTCTTCCCACTGAACGAATAAACGAGATTCTACCTACAGCATTAATGTGACCTGAAAGAAGATGCCCACCTATTTTATCCCCAAATCGAAGAGATTCTTCTACATTTACCCTCTTACCTACCCTTAATCTACCTAATGTAGTATCTAACAAAGTCCGAGATGAAACAAAAAAACGCAATTTATCTTGATCGAATTCTTCTAAAGTAAGGCAAACACCATCTACCGAGATACTATCTCCTACCTCCAAATTCTCCAATGGGAACGGATTCTCTAAAACCAACTCCACACCGTTGCCAAATCTGTGCAGATTTTTCACCTTACTAATATGTTTTATTATTCCAGCAAACATCGAACTCCATCCAGATATCTCTATCTAAATCTTCTATTAAACTACTTTCAAGATATATCCTATTGTGCAACGCAATCTCTTTCAATTCCAACCAATTCCTTCCTCCACCAATCACTGACTTCGACATACAAACCACCATTCTATCCACCAACTTGGCTCGAAACAAACCACTTACTAATCCTGGACCTGCCTCTACTAAAAGATACATTCCATCTATGCGTGTACTAACCTTTCGCAAAACTTCACTGAGATCAAGTTTTTTATTCTCCTCTTTTACCCTCAAAACCTGCACCACACTTCTCTTATCCCCCAAAGAAGAGAGAAAATTCCTTATTCGCTTCCCTCCTACCTTTTCTGATACAACCATTAATACAGGCAACATCTCATTAGCACCTAACAAGACTTGACTTTTAATTGGAATCCTCAACCGTGGATCTATTATTATTCGCAATAAGATATTTCTTTGCTTAACCCCTCTTACGTTCAACTGAGGATCATCAGCCAATATGGTCCCAATTCCTGTCATCAGTCCAGAAACCCGCCTCCTCAATCTACGGTGAACCAAATTGCGAGTTTTCATTGAAGTAATCCACTCAGAGTGTCCATTCCCATCTACAATAAAACCATTTAAGGTCTGAGCCACTTTGACTATTACAAAAGGCCTCTTCTGATTAATAAATACGTCAAATGGACGATAAAACCTTTCAAACTCCTTAGCGAATCTCCCTCGAGGCCAATCCAATTCTATTCCTCTTTTACGAAGAGACAAGACACCTTTTCTATTCTTGGGATTAGGGTCCCACAATCCAAACACTACCCTTTTTATATGCATTTCCTTTATAATCTCGGTACAAGGTGGAGTTCTACCCCAACTGCTGCACGGTTCAAGAGACACATATAGAGTTGCACCCTTTACGTCTGAGGCCCCAAAGCGAGATATAGCCTTTCTTATCGCCTCTCTTTCTGCATGCGGCCTCCCAGGGCCACGATGTACAGCCTCGGATAATACCTTACCATCTTTTACTAAAATAGCCCCCACTGGAGGATTTTCCCCTGTAAAGCCCTCCCAAGACCTTGCTATATCTAAACTACGCAGCAGAAATGCCTTATCTTCGGAATTCATATATCCCCATTAAGGCCTCATACTCTTCTTTTGACAATCCAACTCGACCAAGGTAATCTTCTTTCTTGGCTGCTCCATGAAAATCTGATCCACCGGTAATTGCCAACCCCTTACTTTCTGCTATATCCCTCAGTTGCTCAACAAATCTACTTGGATGCTCTGGATACACCACTTCTATACCCCAAAAAAGGAACTGAGACAACAAATCAGGGAGGATGCGTGACGGTATAAATATCGGATGTGCCAATACCGGAAGACCGCCAGATCTTCGGATAAGATCT
>Ga0256842_1001042_pt1 | contig 23318 bp, 16 predicted proteins | sample 4559240metaG_FD_185973 | JGI IMG/M metagenome (GOLD analysis project Ga0256842, IMG submission 185973) | Hydrothermal vent microbial communities from Guaymas Basin, Mexico - 4559-240 | ecosystem: Environmental > Aquatic > Marine > Hydrothermal vents | place: Mexico: Guaymas Basin | collected... | reverse complement strand
GTCCATTTTAGTGCTATTTATGGAAATCTTACTGGAAATGAACGTTCTGTAGATAGAAATCTAAATTTCAAAACTGATATATTAAATGGTTCTTTATTATTTTCGTATAATTTCTATCATTGGTTGGGTAAACCTGATTTATTAATTACATATAGAGAGCAACGAAAATTAATTCCAATGATTTCTGTCGGATTAAGTGCTTTTAATTATTCTTCAAAAGGCGATTTGAAAGATGCAAATGGAAATGAATATCATTATTGGAAAGACGGTAGTATTAGAAATGAAATTGAGTCTCCAGAAAATGAATTTTCGAGCGTAATTTTGAATCGTGATTATAAATATGAAACAGATTTAAGAGATGCTGATTTAGATGGTTTGGGTAAATATACCAAAGCTGCTTTTGCTGTCCCAATAGATTTTAGTTTAGAATATAATATACATAAGCGTGCTATTATTAAATTAGGAGCTACCTATTTTTGGGTGTTTAACGATAATGTAGATAATATTTCATCTTCAGGTCAAGGTTTCCGAAAAGGAAATTCTGGAGGAGATAACTATTTATATACTTACGCATCGATAAAATTTGATTTATTTTCTAATGAAAAGGAAATTGCAGAAGATGGAACCTTCTTTGTTTCTGCAGATATTATTAATGCCATGAAAGCTGAAGATGGTGATAAAGATGGTGTCGTTGATATTTGGGATAAGTGCCTTGAAACTCCTGCTGGAGTTAAAGTTGATGACTTTGGCTGCCCATTAGATGACGATAAAGATGGGTTTGGAAATTATCTAGATAAAGAACTGAATACAGAGAAAGATTCAATTACAAATATGCAGGGTGTTAAGCTAACAGCAGAAGAATGGCAAACTTTAAGTGATACTACTGATGCTATAGAATACGACCAGATTTGTGATTATTATCCAAGTATGTGTTACGATAATCCTCAAGAAAGATATAGAAATATGTTTGTCAAGATTCCTGATAAGTTTAAAGAATTGGATAAGGATAAAGATGATTATATTTCTATTGAAGAAGTGAGTAAAGCCATCGATGAGTTCTTTAATATGACTTCTAATTTGAGTATAGATGATGTTTATGAGCTAACAGAATTCTTCTTTAGTCAGTAGTCTATTTTTCTATAATTTTTTGTGCGAAAGGGGTTGCTATAAATATTTCTCTAGGTTTTTATGTAAAACTATGATACTCCACAATCTATTATATAAATAGTCCTGTCCTTTTAGGTATTTGCTTTTCAGATTTTGGACATATTCAACATCTAGAATATTATATTTTTCGATTAACTTGGGTTCCGTATATTGCTCTAATAAGTATCTCAAATCGTTTTTTAACCAACGGTCTAGCGGGATACTAAAACCCCATTTTGGTCGGTCAAATATTTTTTCTGGGACATATTCGTAAAGGACTTTTTTTAAAAGATATTTTTGAACCCCATTTTTAATTTTAAGCTTGGGATCTAAATTAAGAGCAAATTCGACAACTCGGTGGTCGAGGAGAGGGACTCTAACTTCAAGAGCAGAAAACATGCTTGCACGATCTACTTTTACCAGCAAATCATCTTTTAAGTAATGTTTAATATCGAATATGGCTTGTTCTTCGCTTGCCTTAAGTTTTCGATTGCTTGTGACAATCTCGTTTAATAAATAAGTCTTTTGATACTTGCTAAGTTTAGAAATTTCTTTTGTACTAGAAAAGAATTGCTCTTGCGAGAAGATATGCGATTTTATTTTGCTATTGTCTTGGTACAGAAACAGTTCTGATGCTCTTTTGTATCTATCGGACATTTGTCTTAGAGCAAATGAAATTGGTTTTCGAAAACTTTTTACCAGAGGCAGGTCTAGTCTGGTGGCCCAATTGTACATGCCGTATCCATGGAAGAGTTCATCGCCACCATCGCCCGATAAAATAACACTTACTTTTTGTTTTGCAAGTTTAGAAACCAACATGGTTGGGAATCCTGAAGAATCTGTATAAGGCTCATCGTAGGCATTAAAAAAGTTATCGATAAGAGTTAAAACTTCTTTCTCCGAAACAATAAATTCATGATGATCACTATTGATATGTTTAGCTACTTTTTGTGCGTATTCAGTTTCGTTATATTGGCTTTCTTTAAAACCAACCGAGAAAGTTTTTATGGGTTTATCCGAAAGCTTTTGGGCAATAGCGCTCACCAAACTAGAATCTATTCCTCCGCTCAAAAAAGTTCCAAGTGGTACATCGCTCAACATTCTTTTTTTTACGGAATCAGTTATAAGAGCATCTAGTTTTTGTTTTGCGAGTTTTTCGTTGTTAATAGTCGATGTTTCTATTTGTTCTTCAATCGACCAGTACGAGTTAGTTGTCAATTTCTTATTCAGAAAGCTCGCTTTATGTCCCGCAGGAAATTTGAAAATGTTTTTAAAAAAAGTATGAGGCTCGGAAATGTATCCAATATTTAAGAATTGATTAATAGTAGCTTTATCAATACTAAGATTTTCTTTGATTAGTTTATATTTTAGTAATGCTTTTATTTCGGATGCAAAAGCAAAATTTTCTCCGTCAAAAAAATAAAATAGGGGCTTAATACCAAGCCTATCTCTGAAAAAATAGATTATTTTTGTTTGACGATCTAAAATAGAAATAGCAAACATACCGTTTAATTCTTTTACAAAATCAGCACCAATTTTTTCAAAAAGTTTTAAAATAAGTTCACTATCGGAAGGGTTATCTAGTTTGATTTTATATTTCTTAGAAAGGTCAATATAGTTATAAATTTCACCATTAAAGACCATACTGTATCTTTCGGAATGAGAGTGCATAGGCTGATTAGAATGCTCAGACAAATCTAAAATGCTCAACCTTGTATGTCCAAGACCAATTCCGTTTCTCTCCCAAAATGATTGATTGTTTGGACCTCGATGTTTTAAACTATCAACTGCTTCTTTTAGTTCAATAGTGTTTACCTGATCAGAAATATAGCCCGTAATCCCACACATATTTATAAATTGTAAAGTATAAAAGTAAAAGTAAGAAGTTTTTTAAATTGTTTCTATATTAGCAGCATAATATTTATGCAAATGGATTCTTTAGCCGTTTTAGATCAATATCGTCTTAATTTTAATGCTGGGGGCTTACATATTTTGAATGTGAGTCTTGCTATTATTATGTTTGGGATTGCTTTAGATATTAAAATATCAAATTTCAAAAATATTTTTTCTAAACCGAAGTCATTTATTATTGGCATTGTTTCTCAGTTTTTATTTTTGCCAACAGTTACTTATCTTCTTGTATTATTGTTAAAGCCAACAGAAAGTGTAGCCTTGGGTATGATTCTAGTAGCCGCTTGTCCTGGAGGAAATATTTCTAATTTTATTTCATCATTAGCAAAAGCAAATATAGAATTATCGGTAAGTTTAACAGGGGTTTCTACTTTACTGTCGGTATTCTTAACCCCTCTAAATTTTGCTTTTTGGGGAGGCTTGTATGTTAGTCGGACCAAATTGATGCATCCAATACAAATTGATTTTGTACAGATGTTTATCACTGTTATTCTTATTTTGGGATTACCATTAATTGTCGGTGTATTTTTCTCTAAAAAGTATCCAGGGATGACTAAAAAAATTCAGAAACCTATTAAGATAGCTTCAATAGTAATATTTATGATTTTTATTATTGTTGCTTTGGCTAACAATTTAAATTTATTTTTGAGATTTATTCACTTATTTTTTATACTCGTATTGCTTCATAATTTATTGGCTATAAGCACGGGTTTTATTTTAGCTAAGTCATTTAAATTATCTTTGCCAGATGTTAAGACAATTAGTATCGAAACGGGGATTCAGAATTCAGGCTTGGCTTTAGTGTTAATTTTTAATCCTAAAATATTCCCTCCAGAACTCGAAATTGGAGGTATGGCTTTTATTGCTGCTTGGTGGGGGATTTGGCATATCGTTTCAGGCTTATTCTTAGCCTTTATTTGGTCTAGAAAAAAATCGTAAATATTACTATGAAAGTTTATTCTTTGGGATATAATATCCTTAAAAATATAGTTGCAATTCCTTATCATTTATTTTATAAAAAAATAAAAGTGATAGGTATAGAAAATATACCAACAGCAAAACCTATTATTTTCGCCCCTAATCATCAAAATGCGTTGATGGATCCTTTAGCTATGATATTTACCACTCCCAATCAAATTGTTTTTTTGGCTCGTGGCGATATTTTTAAAGGGAAAAAGATGATTGCTTTTTTAAATTTTATCAAAATTCTTCCTGTTTACCGACAGCACGATGGAAAAGAAGCACTTAAAAAAAATGATGTCGTTTTTGCTGAATCAGTAGATTATCTAGAGAATAGTGGTAGCTTTTGTTTGTTTCCAGAAGCAAAACATAATCCGCACAGAAATCTTCGTCCGTTGAAAAAAGGAATTCCTAGAATTGCGTTTCAAGCTCTTAAAGCTAGTAATTTTGATTTAGACATTCAGATTATCCCAACCGGAATCTATTACGACGATAAGGATAATTCGGGAGCATATTTGCAAATTAAATACGGAAAACCAATATCTGCAAAAGACTATATCGAACAAATAAAAGAGAATGAGCAAAGAGCAATGACTGAATTAAGTAAAGATATGGCTCCGAAAATTCGTCCTTTAATTATCGATATTCCCGAAGACGAAAATTATTCGTTGATAGAAAAAATTAGAACTCTATACTCGCCTCGATTATTGCAGAAATCTAATCTTAAAATTAATGATGAGAATAAATTCTTGATGGATCAGGCTTTGATTGAAGAATTATCTAAAAATACTATTTCAGATTCTTTAAAAATGAAAGTTAATAATCTAAATACAGAATTAGAAAACAATCGTACCGAATTAAAAATACTTTTAAAATCGTTTTCTTTTGTTCAAGCGATTATTTCCATTTTGGGCTTTTTGGTTTTCTTTCCTATTGCATTTGCTGGACTTGTATTAAATAGTTTGCCGTTTTTATTGTCAAAATATTTACGAACTCATCTTATTAAAGATCCACAGTTTACAAGCTCAATAAAGTTTGTGGTTGGAGCCATAATAATGCCTATTTATTTTCTTGTACTTTCTTTGTTTAGTTTGTTTTTTGTCCCATATTATTGGGCTATAGCTGTTCTTATCGGTTTGCCTTTTGTCTCTTATATCAGCTATTACTATTTTAAAAGATTGTTGTTTATTCAGCAATTGTTAAAATATAGATTGGGGAAAAATAAAGATAAAATTGAGGAATTAAAGAATGATTTGTTTCTCGAATTAGATCAGTTGTTTATTGGATTTAAAGGATATAAGGAAGCATGAAGTAACTAATTCTTTTCTGTTTAATACGATGTTTTTGGCTACTAAACTTTTTAGATATTGGATATTAACAATGTATCTGATATAAAACATGAAAATCCCTAAAATAAAGTAGTAATAAATCAAAATCTTTTTCTCAATTTTGCATCGTTCATATGAGAGAAAATTCCACATACAACAAATCGACTAAAAACAAACTGTTTTTGAGTATCATGATATTTGCCTTTTTGTGGGTAATTATTGGTGACTTGGTAAACATGCACGTTAGGGTGATTACGGGTAAAGATTTGTATGGACACCATCAGCCCTTTTCTAAAACCCATAAGTCTAATGGGAAAACGTTTAAAGTTGGAAGTAAGAAAATAAATAAGACGACTAATAATAGTATCGTAAATTTATTTTTTAGTGAGTCCATTCAAGCCACTTTTTTAAGCCATACCAAAGACTTTTTGTATTGGTTTATTCCCCAATTAGTTGCTGAGAATTCTTCAAAATGCTCCTTAGGTAGAGCTCCTCCATATTCTGTATAAAAGCAAATTCTTTAATGTAGTTGCGAATAAGTTATGCAAAGCAAATTGTTGTTTTGTTGGTTCTTGTTGTTTAATTCCATTTTGATAATGCTTAATTATTAATTCCATTCGGGATAATTAATTTGTCCTTATCATACCTTGTAGGCTTTGCTTATAGGATATCGATTTCGAGTTGTAAAATCTAATTTTATAGAGGTATTAATGATTAGAAAAAGAATGTATTTCCTTATTATCGGCACTTTTGTGAGTTGGGTATCTTCTAGGAAATAAAAACATCATGCGGTAATATAGCTTTTTAGCTTGTGAATTACTTTTTGTACTTATATGGAATAGGTTCAATTAAAAGATTATTAGATTGAGAAAAATAATTACAATAATTCTGAGTATATCATATATATATGCTTGGTCGCAACATGCTACTATTAAGGTGCTTGACGCAGAAACGAAACAAATTTTGCCGTATGTTAACGTTTGTTTCGAAACGATTGATGAAGAACAAAAATATTTTGCAGTAACCGATGTTAATGGGGAAGCCAGAAATATTTGTACCAATTTAAGTAAAATAGCAGTTTCTTTTGTGGGATACACCACAATTATTGATACTCTAGAAGCTGGAGAAGATAAGATATATTATCTAAAATCGGATGTTTTTAATCTCGATCAGGTTGTGGTTACAGCTACTAGGACAGAGAAAGCTCTTAAAGATGCGCCAGTTATTACACAAGTAATCACAGCTAAAGATATGAGTAATAGGGGGATAAATAATATAAAAGATGTTTTGCAAGAAGATATACCCGGATTAGAGTTTCAGAGGGGAGGTTTTGGTTCTGATATTAAAATGCAAGGCTTAGAAGCCAAAAATATTTTGATTCTGATTGATGGTGAACGAATAGCTGGAGAAAGCGGAAATAATGTTGATTATTCTCGTCTAAATGCCGATAATGTTGAGCGGGTAGAGATTGTAAAAGGAGCGGCTTCAGCTCTTTATGGTTCGCAGGCCATGGGAGGAGTTATTAATATTATTACCAAAACACCGAGAAAGAAACTGGAAATCTCAGTAGGTTCTCGTTGGGCGGAGCAAAATGAAAAGAATTATTCCGATTTAGATCTTTCTGATGATAAATTTCGGTTTAAGGATAACCTTGATAGAATAAATTTGGATTATAATGCCTCGATAGGTTTTAATTTGAAACACATCTCTGGGCGGACAGATTTCTCTAGTAAATCGTTCGATGCTTATCAAGTGTACGATAAAGGCTCAGTATCAAAGGTGTTTAGTAATATTGATACAACAATTAGTAATGCCCTTAATCCATTTCCGACAGGAGTGAATGGTTATAAAGATTATTCTATTCAACAGAAGATTAATATTATCATTAATAAGAAACTAAAGTTAGATTTAAAAGGTTCTTATTATACTCACGATGAGTATGATTTTGTTCCAGATAATACTTTTCAGAATTTCGAAGATTATACTTATGGGGCTAAGTTAAATTATACAATTTCTGATCAATATTCTGTTGTGGCTTCTTATCATACAGACAACTATCAGAAATTTGATTATTACGAGAAGTTAGATAAAAAGAAACAAAATTATCAGAATATATTTGTCAATCCTAAGCTATTATTTTTTGCGGAAATTGGAAAGTTTCAGCAATTAACTTTAGGTACAGAGTATCTGTCCGATGGTCTTCTTAGTGATAAATTCTCACAAGAAAATTTGGAACAAAAAGAAAGTCAGACTTCTGTTTTTTTCATGCAAGACGATATCACGATTAGCAATCGTTTTAATTTTATTGTTGGAGCTAGGGTAGATGTTCATAGTGCTTTTGGCGCTCATTTTTCTCCAAAATTATCGGGAATGTATAAATATAAGAATTGGGCTTTTCGTATGAATTATGCCAAGGGGTTTCGGTCTCCATCGCTCAAAGAATTATATATGGACTGGCCAATAGCTTGGTTCACCATAAAGGGTGACGAGAATTTGCAACCCGAAACAAATAATTATTTATCGGTCTCATCAGAATATACTCTAGATTGGTTAAATATCTCAGCAACGGGTTATCAAAATTATTTAAAAAATAAAATTGATGGAGTATGGAATAATGCTCAGACGGTGTATCAATATGTTAATGTAAGTCAAGCAGAATTGTCGGGTTTAGAACTGTTGGCAAAATTTAAGGTGCTTAAACATTTCGTGGTTTCGGGGGCATATAGTTTTTTATACGATAAAAGACCACAGGGCGAATTGGTTTCTTCGGCAAGTCCACATTCCGGGAATTTTAAAATTTCGTATCGTTTAATACAAAGAAAATATCAGTTAAATGTTAACCTCTCATCAGTTATTACAGGTGCTAAAAATTACGAAGTTAGCGAACAGGTTTTTTATAGGGGAGAAGATGTTGAAGGGATTTATCCAGTACATTTCGATGCTTATTCTATATGGAAGTTGGCGGTAAGTCAACAGTTCTTTAATGGAATAAATCTAACTATAGGTATTGATAATTTGTGGAATTACACGGCCGATGTGGTTAGCTTTAATACCTCTATGAGCCCAGGAAGACGTGCTTTTGTGAGTTTTAAAGTTAATATCGATAAAGTAAGTAAAATAAATAAATAAGTATAATTAATTAAATTTTTTAAAATGAAAAACAATTTTAGATTTTTTGGATTGGCTCTTTTGGGCTTTAGTTTGATGTTTTCGTCTTGTAAGAAAGATGAGGAAACACCAGTTGTGGAAAGTAGTAATCCTTCTACTGTGAGTTTAACAACTCAAAATAATGTTGAAACTGATGTTTGGGTATATTATTCGTTCGACTCAAAATCGGAAGTGGCAGGAATAGATTCTAGTAATTTTAATACCTCAGATGCTTGGGATATTGCGTTCCATAGTCGTCACGTACGGTTGAATGGAGGAACTTCTGGAGTAGGTGTGGCTGCGGCTTACGATGCTGGTGTTGTAGATTTTGATTCTGTAACAGAAGCTAGTGAAACAGGTTACACAGAAGATTCTTTTATAGAAGATGCTCTTTATGCTGGGAATGGTGCTATGGGGCCTATTTATGTTTCTACTAATATGAGTTCGGTATTCGAAAATGCATTTACTTTCGATTCTAATACTCACCCACCTACATATTCAGCAAACAATAATGTTTATGTTATAAAAACTAGAAGCGGTAAATATGCTAAAATTATGATTAAAGATTATTATAATGATACTGGAGATTCTGGTTACATCACATTTAAGTATACTATTAATAAAGATGGTGGACGAACTTTTTAAATTCTGTTATAGAATAAATTTGTGTAAATAGTTTTATGTTTATTAATCTCTCTCTATGCATTTGCTGGGGAGAGATTTCATTTTGTTCTATAAGGAATTGTAAAGGAAAAAGTTGCCCCTTTCCCTATTCGGGACTTAACTTCTATTTGTCCACCCATTAAGTGGCATAAGCCCTTACAAATGGATAAGCCTAGTCCTGTTCCCCCAAAATCTCTAGTTATAGAATTGTCTGCTTGTTGAAATCGTCCAAATATTTGTTTCAATTTGTTTTCTTCAATTCCTATTCCAGTGTCCTTGACGGTAAATTTAATAAAATTAGGTATTATTTCATAGGAGATATTTATTTCTCCTTCGTTGGTAAATTTTATAGCATTTTGGATGAGGTTTGTAAGTATTTGTCGGACTCTAATTTCGTCGAAATGGGCATATGCTAGTGTATCATCTGAAAAGAATAACTTCGAAGATAATAATATTTTTCCATCTTCTTTTTCTTTCGATACCTTAGGATTTACATAAAAGCTTTGCAGAGTTTCTTGAATAAAAGTATTAATATTATTTTTTATTGGGTTTAGTTTTACTTGTTTAGCATCGATTTTTGAAAAATCGATAATGTCGTTAATTAAGATTAGTAATTGATTGGCATTTTTGCCTATTATTCCAAGAAACTGTTTACTCTCTTTATCGATAGCTTTATTTTTCTTTAGAAGTTCACTAAATCCAACAATAGCATTCATTGGAGTTCTAATTTCGTGGCTCATATTTGCTAAAAATGAGGACTTTAATTGGTCGGATTCAATGGCTTTATTGGCTAGTTCAATTTTCTCGTTTATGATTTCTTGTATGTCGTATTGCAGCATATTTACCATATTAAAAATATCCGAAAAAGTATCGTTATCATCAACTTCGTATTCGATAGGCTTGTAATTATTGTCCCAAGACACTCGTCCCAATATTTCGAACAAATCTTTGAGTTTCTTCTGACTGTGCTCAATATATTTTTTACTTTTTTTTAATTCTGCTTCGAGCTCTTTTATTTTATTGTTTTTCGACTGTATTTTAAGTGGTGGACGCTTGCTTTTTATTTCTTTTTCAAATTTGTAAATATTGTTAAATGTATCCTCTATATTAGGGAATGTTAATAAATTCGAAAATCTAGAATTTATCAATTTTGATAATGAGATTGCAACTCTGGTTATGGTATTCTGACCGAAATATACAAAGTATTCTACCTGATCGGATACTTCGGATGTCCATTTTTCTGTAGCTTTTCGCGCTTTTAAACTAATCCGTTCAAAATTAGTTAAATCATAAATGATTATTGGCTTAATGTGAGAAGGGAAATATTCTTTGACAAGAATATTGTGGCTCTTTATTAATTCTTCGACCTGTTCAATATCAGAAACCGTTCCCCAATATTTTCTAAGAAGAATATGTCCATCAATAATACATGTTTGAATCTTATTTAGTTCTATATTCTCGTTCTTAATAGATACAACTCTGTATTGTTTGTGGTCGACAGTTAAGTATTCCTTTTTTAATAACCATTGCTCGTAAAAATAAGGGTTAGGGAAAGGCTCTATTTTTTCTTGCTTATTTTCTTTACTGCTTATGTTTTCGGATTTGGCTATTAGTAGGGCTTCTAAAGCTTTGTCAAAATCAAGATAACTTGAATAATTAAAATTCTTTACAGTTAAGTTGATTAGCTTAAAAGCAAGATTTATAGTTAATGACGTCTGAGTAATAGCCATTGATTTTGTCCTGCTTCTAACTTCTTTTAAGTACCAATTTTTAACTAATTCTCTAGAACGTAATGTGGCATGTTTATATTGTCGATAATCATTTAATATATAAAAAGATTCTTGGTCTCCAAATAGTGTTTCTATAACTAAGTTTATTAATTTTATCGACACTTTCGAATTAGAATAATTGGCATTACCAGAAACATCTAAGATTATTATTGAATAATCGACGCACTTTATTTTTAATACATAGTTATCTTCTAAAGAATAATATTCCCAGTTTTTAGGAGCAATTATTTTATACTGTTGATTATTAACATCGATGAATCTTTTTTCTTTTTCCCAAATTGCATCAAAAGCATTTTCGGAAAATAATGTTGTAACAGTTGTTTGTTTGGTTTGTGTGCCTTTAAAGTATTCATATAAAGTAGCTTTACTGTCTGTAGCAAATTTCACAGGGTAATTTTTGACTGCCAAACGTGATAATCGAATAATATTTTTTGTAAAAATGTCAATATTATTGTAAACAGTGCTATTAATTCGGGATTTATTTTTGTTTGCCCAATCCATTAAATAGCGTCGACCTTCATACGAAATACCATTAAAATTAGATGCGTCAATTAAAATATTGAAAGAACTGTAAGGTGGAATAAAGTCGTCAATAATTTGGTTAATAATTTCTGTGGAGAGTATACTATCTGTCAAATTTTGATGACCAGAAAGTGTTCTCGAAATAATTTGTCTCTCGTATAGTTTATATGAACATACGAAATCAGTTTCCTCAGACTTATAAGTCCATTCTGTTTTTTCAATATATTTTATATCAATATCCTTAATGGTCTCGTAGGTTTTACTTTTCTCCCAATAAGTATTAAATGGGTTTTTAGAATTTCCTATTGGAGATGGAGTAATGGTTTGTGATAGATTTTTATTGGCAACCTGCTTTATCACTTCGTTGTTTAGGATATGGGTGATAGAATCAGAGTAATTGTCAAAAATTAATATCTTTTTTAATTTTGTTGACAGTAGAGCCCCTGCTTTAACGTAAATATTCTGAAAAGATGATAAATTGTAGAAGACTAAAGCATCTATTCTGTTGCTATACTTTTCATTCCATCTAATATATTCGTCTTTTAATTTTAAGGATCGAAGGTGTAGATTCTTATAATCGTGTATTAATATAAAGTGTTCATTATTGGGGAATAATAGATTAATTATTTTATCAAAAAATAATTGTTGCTCTTTATAAATTCTGAGATTGATTCGACCATTTAGAATAACAAGAATATTATTATCGCCAATTAATTTGACTTGTATGTAATAATTAGTTTGAGAATCTTTATAGTACCAATCTTTTGATTCAGTTATTTTATATCCTGATATGGGGCAAGTGGATCTTGTTATTTGGTCGTTTGAACTTAGCATTTTAAATATTTGCTTAGGTCAGATTATTAATCATTTCTATTAATAATTTTTGATCAATAGGTTTAGAGATATAATTATCGAATCCTGCAGCCAAACATTTTTCTTTATCAGCTTCAAAAGCGTGAGCTGTTTGTGCAATTGCAGGGGTAGAGTCGTTACGGTCTTTAATTATTTTTAAAAATTCGTAACCGTTTAACTCTGGCATTTGAATATCGACGAGGTATAAGTCGAAAGATTCCGATTCAAGAATTTTTAGAGCCTCTATTCCATTTTCTGCATAACTAATGCTAAAAGGTAGTTCTTCTAATTGGGCTTTTAGTAACAGATAGTTATCTAAGTAATCTTCTATAATAAGTATTTTTTTTTGCATTAAATTGTAATAATATAATCGTGTTTGTTTTAAGGTTAATTGGTGTATTTTTTGCCCAAGATATTTTATAAAAATTTATTTTTGAGAACACAAAGCTATTGTAAATTATTTAATAATCATTATTATTTCATAATATTACGTGAGGGGTAATAAAAAGTTGATGAAAACTCAATAATTTATGCTCTTAATCTTAGAAAAAATATTTGTTGTAATGTTATACTTCTATATCTTTACTCAATCAAAAATATTAATATGAAATTAGATAAGAAAGTTCCTCAATTTTTGAAATTATTAGTAGTTAATAATAATAGAGAGTGGTTCAACGATAATAAGGAATTATTTCTTGAAGCAAAAGCATTGTTCGAGGAATTTATTCAAGCAGAAATTATAGAAATATCTAAGTTCGATTCGAGAATAAAAGATTTGCATGTGAAAGATTGTTCGTTTAGAATTTATCGCGATTTACGATTCTCGAAAGATAAAACACCTTACAAAATTCATTTTTCAGCCTATATGGCAGAAGGAGGTAGAAAGAGTCCTTGGGCAGGATATTATACTCATATTGAGCCCGATGCTAATCTTATTGCAGGAGGATTACATCACCCACAGAGAGAAATATTAAACAAAGTAAGAACTTTGATATATCAGAATCCAAAGGCTTTTAAAACGATTGTTGAAGATGAAAAATTCGCACAACATTTTCCGCAAATTTCTGGCGAACAATTAAAATCGGCTCCAAGAGGGTTCGATAAAAAATTTAAAGATATGGATTTAATAAAATTTCAATCCTACGATTTTTTTAGATATGTAAGCGATCAGGAGTTAGTTGCCGATAATTATTTTGATAAAAGTATGGCATCTTTTAGAATTTTGAAAACTGTCAACGATTATTTCAATCAAATCATCAGTGCTTAGTCTGTATTTTTAGTAAAACTTATATACCTTTATTTAATATTATTAAAGATACTTAAATAAATAAAAAAATATCATGAAAATATTATCAACAAAACAAATAAAAAAAACAGATAGTCTTGTCTTTTGGGCAAGCGATAAATCTGTTTCTAAATATCTTAACAAAGATCAAGAGAAATATTTAAAAAGGAAAATTAAAGAAAAAAAGGAACTTGTAATTATCGATATGCAAGGCTCGTTTATTTTTATTGTAAATATTAAACAGAATAATATTAATAAGGAGAAGGAACTATATAGAAATCAAGCGGCTTCTGTTTTTTCGCAGTTGAATAAAGAACAAATAAAATCTTTACATATAGAAGCAGAACATTCAGATAAAGAACAAGTTTTTGCTTTCTTAGAGGGGATTTTGTTGGGTTCGTATTCGTTTACAAAATATTATTCCGATGAAAGTAAAAATAAAACATATTTAAAAAATATAACTGTTAATTCAGCTTTAACAGAATCCAATTTATTAGAAGTAGAGGCTTTGTGCAGAGCAGTAAGTTTTTCTAGAGATTTAGTAAATGAGCCATTGTCTTATTTAACTGCTGAGCAATTAGGAAAAGAAATAAAAGCTTCTGGAAAAAAATATAATTTTAATACCGAGGTTCTTGGAAAGAAACAAATAGAAGCTTTAAAAATGGGAGGCTTGCTTGCTGTTAATTCGGGAAGTTTCGATCCTCCAACTTTCTCTGTATTAGAATGGAAACCTGAAAATCCGAAAAATACTAGGCCGATTGTGATTGTTGGTAAAGGGGTTGTGTTCGATACAGGAGGCGTGAGTTTAAAACCAACAGCAGGAAGTATGGATTTAATGAAATCGGATATGGGAGGAGCCGCAGCAGTGATAGGTGCGATGCAAGCTGTTGCTGATAATAAATTAAATGTTCATGTTATTGCTTTAGTTCCTGCTACCGACAATAGACCAGGAAATAAAGCTTATGTGCCTCAAGATATTATTACAATGCACGATGGAACAAAAGTAGAAGTTCTTAATACAGATGCCGAAGGTAGAATGATATTAGCCGATGCCTTAAGTTATGCTAATAAATTTAATCCCGAATTAGTTATAGATTTAGCAACACTTACAGGAGCAGCACATGCTGCAATTGGAGAATATGGAATTGTGAGTATGGGAAACGCATCTAATAAACAAAAATCTAAACTGGCAAGTAGTGGCGATAAGGTTTACGAGCGACTTGTAGAATTTCCTTTTTGGGAAGAATATGGCGAATTGATAAAGTCAGATATCGCCGATATTAAAAATCTTGGAGGTCCAGTTGGTGGAGCGATTACTGCTGGTAAATTTTTGGAACATTTTACTAAATTCCCTTATATTCATTTAGATATTGCAGGACCAGCATATATATCTGCAAATAATTCATACAGAACTAAAGGAGGAACAGGGGTTGGTGTACGATTGCTTTACGATTTCTTTAAGAACTATTAATAGCCTTTGTTTTTTAGAATAAGGATGAATAAATATTTGAAAATACTTATAGGTATAGTTTGGTTAATTTGTCTTACTGTACTTATTATTTCCTTAACAAATATTATTCCTGAAAATAGTTTACAAGCCTTCAAATGGTACATTATTTTCACATTTATATTAGTTACAGGTTTAATTAAAGAATACCTAATTTAAAGAGAAAAGCCATGTTAGTTAAAACATTTGGAGCTGCTGTTTTTGGAGTCGATGCTCAGATTATTACCGTTGAGGTGAATGTGTCTCAAGGGATCAATTTTTATTTAGTAGGTTTACCCGATAATGCTGTAAAAGAGAGTCAGCAACGCATAGAGTCTGCATTAAAAACAAATGATTATAAATGGCCAGGGAAAAAAATAGTTATCAATATGGCTCCTGCCGATATTCGTAAAGAAGGTTCTGCTTACGATTTAACTCTAGCAGCGGGTATTTTAGCCGCCTCTGGTCAAATCGATGAAGATATTCTTAAAGATTATTTAATTATGGGCGAATTGTCTCTAGATGGAACCATTCAGCCTATTAAAGGAGCCTTGCCAATTGCTATTCAAGCAAGGAAAGAGAATTTTAAAGGCATTATTCTTCCAAAACAAAATGCTAGAGAAGCAGCCGTGGTTGATCAGCTAAATGTTTATGGTGTACAGAATATAAAAGAAGTAATTAAAATATTAAATAAGGAAAGTAAGCTTGAACGAACGGTTGTTCATACACGAGATGAGTTTTTTGCAAATGTTAACGATTTCCCTTTCGATTTCTCTGATGTCAAAGGACAAGAAAATGTTAAAAGGGCACTTGAAATAGCCGCCTCTGGTGGACATAATATTATTATGATTGGACCTCCTGGAGCAGGGAAAACGATGTTAGCCAAACGATTTCCAAGTATTTTACCTCCCTTGAGCTTACACGAAGCTCTAGAAACAACTAAAATACATTCTGTGGCAGGGAAGATGGATAAAGATACCAGTTTAATGACTGTGCGTCCTTTTCGTTCTCCGCATCATACAATTTCCGATGTGGCTTTAGTTGGAGGTGGAACTTTCCCTCAGCCTGGCGAAATATCATTGGCACATAATGGAGTATTATTCTTAGATGAACTGCCTGAGTTTCAAAGGAGTGTTTTAGAAGTGATGCGTCAGCCTCTCGAAGATAGAAAAGTCAATATTTCAAGAGCTAGATTTTCTGTGGATTATCCAGCAAGTTTTATGCTGATGGCTTCAATGAACCCTTGTCCCTGTGGATATTATAACCATCCCGATAAGGAATGTGTTTGTGGAGCAGGGGTTGTACAGAAATACTTAAATAAAATATCTGGGCCGCTTTTAGACCGAATAGATATTCACCTAGAAGTTATTCCCGTTCCGTTCGAAAAATTAAGCGAGGAAGCTGAAGGAGAGAAGAGTAAAGATATTAGAGCTCGTGTGGTGGCTGCCAGAATTATTCAAAATGACCGATTTATAGAAGATAGTGGAATTCATTCGAACGCTCAGATGACTCCAAAAATGATTCAAAAGTATTGTCAATTAGATAAACCTAGTCAAGCCTTATTGAAAAATGCGATGGAAAAATTAGGCTTATCAGCAAGAGCGTATGATCGGATATTAAAAGTTTCAAGAACCATAGCTGATCTCGAAAAATCAGAAAATATTACACATCTCCATATTGCAGAAGCCATTCAATATAGGAGCTTAGATAGAGAAAGTTGGGCTGGATAAAAGATATTTAGCTATTATTATAAAATTAATAAACATATAATGGGACAGACATTTGTAGAAAAAATCTTAGGAGCAAAAACAGGAACTATTGTTTTTAAAAAACCAGATATCGTTTTAACACACGATAATACCGCAAGTATAAAGAATACTTTTGAGAAAATGGGAGGAGATAAGGTGGCCGACCCAAGCCAATTATTAATAGTGTTAGATCATAATGCTCCTCCAACAACGGCTAAGTTAGCAACACAATATCAGGTGGTTAGGGATATTGTTAAGGCACAGGATATCGAAAAATTTTATGATGCCGGTCGTGGAATTTGTCATCAGATTATGTCGTATCATGCTCAGCCAGGGATGATAATTGTGGGTAGCGATAGTCATACTTGTACAGCAGGAGCTTTTAATGCTTTAGCTGCAGGAATAGATCGTACAGAGGCAGCTGGTTTATGGAAACGTGGAGAAACTTGGTTTCGAGTACCAGAATCTTTAAAAGTAACCTTGACGGGGAAATTAAAAGAAGGTGTTTTTGCAAAAGATATATCGCTTTGGATAATTGGTATGATAGGGTCCGATGGAGCCAATTATATGTCTATTGAGTATCATGGCGATGGTGTTAATACTCTATCTATGGCACAAAGAATGACTTTGACTAATTTGGCATCAGAGATGGGGGCTAAAAATGCAGTATTTCCTCCCGACGATGTCCTAAAAGAGTATTTCGACGGAGCGTTTCCTCATCAACCAATTTGGGCAGATGACGATGCTGAGTATATCAAAGAAATTGAAATTAATTTGGATGAGTTATTTCCTCTAGTTGCTGCTCCACATCATGTAGATAATGTAAAAGCACTTTCTGAAGTTCAAGGTACTGAATTGCAAGAGGGCTTGATAGGAACTTGTACTAATGGTCGATTAGAAGATTTACGAATTGCGGCCGAAGTATTAAAAGGAAAAAAAGTAAAAGAAGGCTTTCAGCTTTTAGTAACTCCTGCCTCGCGAGAGATTTATTCTCAAGCTATAAAAGAGGGATTAGTAGAAATTTTTATTGAAGCTGGGGCAAATATTCTGTCACCTTCTTGTGGACCATGTTTAGGAACAGGGCAAGGTATTCCTGCCGATAATTACAATGTAATTTCGACTGCAAATAGAAATTTTAAGGGACGAATGGGTAATCCTAAATCCCGTATTTATTTAGCTTCTCCAGCGGCAGTTGCAGCTTCTGCAATTACTGGTGTGATTACCGATCCTAGGGGTATAAAAGCTAATGATGTTTTCCCTTTCCAGAAAGAATCAGTCAATACTTTAGAAATTGAAGAAACAGATAATAGAAAAGTTAATGGAGTTTGGAATTATACTGATGCTGATAATTTGAATACAGATCAAATGTTTGCAGGAAATTTAACTTATCAAGTTTTGAGTTCTGATGCAGAAAGTATTATGCCTCACCTTTTTGCGGGTTTTGACGTTAATTTTACAAAAAATCTAGCCGAAAACGATATTCTTATTGCTGGTGATAATTTTGGCTGTGGGTCGTCTAGGGAGCATCCTGCTGTTGGTCTTGCTTATGCTGGTGTAAAGGCAGTAATTGTAAAATCAACTAATCGTATTTTTTATCGTTCGTGTATTAACCAAGGATTGGCATTAATTGTAAATCCCGAAATTGTTGAAGCGTATTCTGCAGGAGACGATGTGGTTATTGATTTTGAAAATGGTGAAATATCGATAAATGGGAAAGCTTTTGGTTTTGCTCCTCTTCCAGAGAAATTAATGCAGATTATAGAAAAGAAAGGATTGGTGAATTGGGTTAAATCGCAATCTTAAGAGAATAATATCAAATGTGTTTATTATGATTGGTAAATAAAGAGAAATAATTTATATTGGTCATTTGAAGATATACTTGATATTTAATCACATAAAAAAATCCAACTCTTATAAGAGTTGGATTTTTTTATGTGATTAAAGGAAAACCTATTTAGCTTTTTTAACTCTAGTTGTTTTTCTTTTTGGTCTTTTTGCTTTGGCTTCTTCAGCTGCAATTCTTTCTAATTCTAATTTCTTTTCAAGTTCCTCTAAAGGCATCTCTATGTCTTTATCAACTAAAATACGTCCACAATATTCGCAAACAGAAATTTTGTTTCTCATACGAATATCCAACTGTCTTTGAGGGGGGATTTTATTAAAACAACCGCCGCAAGCATTTCTTTCTACAGGAACAACCGCTAGACCGTTTCTTGCATTACCACGGATTCTTGTATAAGCATTTAATAAACGTTCTTCAACAGATTCAGAAATACGTTTAGACTGTTTTGTTAACTCGTCCTCTTCTTTCTGAGTTTCTTTAGTAATAGACTCTAACTCATTGTGTTTAAGATCTAAATCTTTAGTTCTATCTTCAATAAACTGTTTGGCCTTTTCTAAGGTTTTATTAACTTCGTCAAGTTTAAATTTAAACTCACGAATTTTCTTTTCGCAAAGTTCAATTTCAAGATTTTGGAATTCTACTTCTTTAGTTAAAGCATCAAATTCGCGATTGTTTCTAACATTATCTTGTTGCTCTTCGTATTTTTTTATTAATACACGAGCATCTTCGATTTCGTTATTTTTGTTGCTGATAGCAGTCTCGTTATCTTTCAACTCAGTTTCCAATTTCTCAATACGAGTTTGTAAACCTGCAATTTCGTCTTCAAGGTCTTGAACTTCAAGAGGTAATTCTCCTCTTAATATTTTTATTTTAGTTATCTCAGAATCAATCTTCTGTAAATTGTATAGCGCTCTTAGACGCTCTTCTACGCTTAATTCATTAGAAACCTTAGCTTTTGCCATCTTATAAATAATTTATCGGATTCGTATTTATCTCTGAAAAATGAATTGCAAAATTACTAAATTTTTTGCTAATAATATCATAAAATATGTCTTTGCTATATTGTTCACTTTCAAAATGTCCAATATCTGCAATGAGCAAGTCATTTTCAGCTTCAAAAAATTCGTGATATTTAATATCTGCAGTCACAAAAATATCAGCTTTACGCTTCGCTTTTTGTATTAAGAAGCTGCAAGAACCACCACATACAGCCACTTTCTTTATTTTTTTTCCTGTTAATGGAGAATGTCTTAAATTTTGCAGATTAAAAATTTGTTTTAATTTCAGTAAAAATTCCTTTTCGTCGATTGGCTCAGATAATTCGCCTATTTTCCCAAGACCAATCGATTGATCTTTTTGGTCTAAAGTATAAATATCGTAAGCAACCTCTTCGTATGGATGAGCCGAAATCATACTTTGTATAATTTTATTTTTTAAATGTGTAGGGAAAATACTTTCTACTCTTATTTCGTCTTCAGTATGAATTTCTCCAATTTTTCCCACAAAAGGTTGTGCATTTTCTAGAGCTCTATATGTCCCTTCTCCTTTAATATTAAAGCTACACTGATCATATTTTCCAATATGTCCAGCTCCAGAATCTAGAATAGCCTTTCTTACTTTTGTAACATGACTTTTAGGAACATAAACTACAATTTTTTTTAGTCGAGCAGAAGTAACTTCAATAGTTTGAATATTTTTTAAGGATAATTTTTCAGCCATTTTATAACTAACTCCTTTAGGAAAAGTATCTAAATTAGTGTGCATTGCATATATTGCAATATCATTTTTTATAGCTTTTACGATACTTCTTTCTACATCATTTTTGCCTGTGAGACTTTTCAAACCTTTAAAAATGATAGGGTGATGAGCGATAATAATATTTGAATCTTTATTAATAGCTTCATCAATAACTTGTTCGGTAACGTCTACGGTAAGAAGAACGGAAGTGATTTTGTTCTCAACGTTTCCAACTAATAACCCACAGTTATCCCACGATTCTTGATACGATAAGGGAGCTTCTTTTTCAAGCACTGCTATAAGTTCTTTAATTTTTTTCATCTATATTAAGAATGATTACAGAAGTATTATTTAATCCCGTTCGGGATATTTATTTTTTTGATGTTTACATCGAAAATGTTGATTTAGATATCTATCGAATCTCTAATTGAAAGTAATTCCTCCTTAATATTTTGAAGTTTTACTACAATTTCAAAATTGTGAATGGTAGATTCCTTATTGTCCCTTAATTTTTTCTGAGCCCCTTTTAGAGTCATTCCTTTTTCTTTTACAAGATGGTAAATAAGTCTAAAATGATCTAAATCTTCAGGTCTAAATTGACGATTTCCTTTTTTATTCTTAATGGGTTTGATAATATCAAATTCTTTTTCCCAAAAACGGATTAAAGAAATATTAACATCAAACATATCAGCCACTTCACTGATACTATAAAGTATTTTTTCTATTTTGGGCTTCTTATAAGGCATGTGTTTAAACCTTAATCTAAAGACTGACCACCTGGTTGAGTAGATTGTTTAATCATTTCGTCGTATTGAGCAGGTGTCAAGTCTTCGAAATAAAAATTAATTGGATCAATTGCTCTTCCGTTTTTTCTAACCTCGTAATGTAAATGAGGTCCAGTAGAAAGCCCTGTGTTACCAACTAATCCAATAATTTCGCCACGCTTAACTTTTTGTCCTTCTTTCACCAAAAATTTAGATAAATGAGCATAACGCGTTTTGTATCCAAACCCATGATTAATGACTATTTGGTTTCCATATCCTCTTTTCGAGGACTTTATTTTTTCAATAACACCATCTCCTGTTGCATGAATTTCAGTTCCTTTTCGAGCCGTTAAATCAGTTCCTTCGTGTAATTTCCAAATCCCGTAAATAGGATGTTTTCTCATGCCAAAAGGTCCTATTCTTTTTATTTGACTACTCTTAATTGGCAAAATAGAAGGGATGCGTTTAATCATTTGATCCTTCGTTTTGGCTAAGTCGGCAACTTCATCAAAAGATTTTGATTGAATATATAATTGTTTAGAGATAATATCGAAACGTTGTGTAGTATTAGCAACAATTTCTTTTTGATCTAAGTGGCGTAGACTTTGATAACTATCAACCCCACCAAAACCAGCTTTTCTAACATCCTTAGAAATAGGTTCGGCCTCAAAAATAGTTCGGTAAATATTATCGTCTCTATATTGGATATCTTTTAATACGCCTGTAATTTCATCTAATTCTTTATTTAATACTTGATAATTAGCTAGGATTTCTTGCTTTTCTCTTTTAAGTTCTTTCTCTTTTGGAGAATCAATAAAATAAAAGAAAACAATAACTAAAATTATTCCAAAGAATAAACTACCAATGAAGTGAGGTATTAATCGCTTGGTTTTTTGAACGAAAGAATTGTCAACTTTTTCGTACGAAACTGTATCCGGATTGTATTTAAATTTACTTTTTGCCATATAGTTTGAACTTTAAAACAAGTATATTTTCTATATAACTCGCATTAAGTGTGCAAATTTAATTAAAAAATCTAAATTTGCAAAGCTTCTTCGATAAGACTAATAATAATAGTCTATTTGTTAACAATAGAATATGAATAAATTGTTTACAAATGTATTAGAAGTTTGATTTACAGTGTTTTATATTATAAATAAGAATTGTTGATAAAGTATGAATGCAAAAGAATTACGCCAATCATTTTTAGATTTTTTTAAGTCGAAAGAACATAAAATTGTGTCTTCGTCGCCTATGGTTATTAAAGGAGATCCGACTTTGATGTTTACTAATGCGGGAATGAACCAGTTTAAAGAAGTATTTTTAGGTATAGGAAAACCACCTGCTAAGCGAGTTACCGATACCCAAAAATGTTTGAGAGTTAGTGGAAAGCATAACGATTTAGAAGAAGTTGGTCACGATACGTATCATCATACCATGTTCGAAATGTTAGGGAACTGGTCTTTTGGTGACTATTTTAAAGAAGAGGCTATTTCTTGGGCTTGGGAATATTTAACAGAAGTTTTAAAGATTGATGAAAGTCGCTTATATGTTTCTGTTTTTGAAGGGGCTAAAGAAGATAATCTTGAGAGGGATAATGAAGCGGCTCGAATTTGGGAACAGAGAATAGATAAAGATAGAATCATCAATGGAAATAAAAAAGATAATTTTTGGGAAATGGGAGAACAGGGTCCTTGTGGTCCTTGTAGTGAAATCCATGTGGATTTACGTTCTGATGAAGAAAGAGCTAAAATATCTGGTAAAGATTTAGTAAACCAAGACGATCCTTTAGTTGTCGAAATTTGGAACTTAGTTTTTATTCAATACAATAGAAAAGCAAATGGAGATTTAGAGAAATTACCAGCACAACATGTCGATACAGGAATGGGTTTCGAGCGTTTGGCAATGACCGTTCAGGGTAAAAAATCTAATTATGATACTGATATTTTTCAGCCATTGATTCAGAACATTGCAAAACTTTCGAATAAAACATATGGCGAAAATGAAGATAACGATATTGCAATGCGAGTAATCTCCGATCATCTTCGTGCTATCAGTTTTTCTATTGCTGATGGTCAGTTACCCTCGAATACCGGTGCTGGTTATGTAATACGAAGAATTTTACGAAGAGCAGTG
>Ga0256842_1001041_pt1 | contig 23382 bp, 25 predicted proteins | sample 4559240metaG_FD_185973 | JGI IMG/M metagenome (GOLD analysis project Ga0256842, IMG submission 185973) | Hydrothermal vent microbial communities from Guaymas Basin, Mexico - 4559-240 | ecosystem: Environmental > Aquatic > Marine > Hydrothermal vents | place: Mexico: Guaymas Basin | collected... | reverse complement strand
CACCTTTAATATCCGTAAATCTGAAATCAACAAACTCTATCTCTTTTTGTTTACATTCCTGTAAAAACTCTTTTACTTCCATTTGCACTCCTTTTAAAAATTTGAAATAATTATAACCAATTTAGGATGTATAAATTAAAAAAAACTGTATAAATTTTAATCAATAGGGAAATACATGAAATTCATAGAAACCATTTTAATTACTGATAAAATCGAAAACATCGCACTTCACAATAACAGAATGAATAAAACGAGATACGATTTTTATAATCTACCTCCTGTAAATTTGGCAGATTATATTGAAATCAAACCGAATAAAAGAGTTCGGGTCACTTATTCAAAAGAGATAGAAAAAATAGAATATTTTGATATTATAAAAAGAGAATTTAAAAAATTTAAAATTGTTAAATCTGAAATAGATTATCAATATAAATATGCAAAAAGGGATGCGTTAAACGCATTAAAACAGCCAGGTTTTGATGAAGTGATTATAATTAAAAACGGTCTTGTAACGGATACGACGATATCAAACCTGGCTTTTTTTGACGGAAAAGAGTGGCATACACCTAAAAATCCGCTTCTCAAAGGCACAAAAAGAGAAGAATTGATAAAAAAAGGCTTGTTAACGGAAAAAAATATAACAGTCAACGACATTAAAAAATATAAAAAATTTGCGATGATAAACGCAATCATAGGTTTTTATGAAAGAGACATAAAATGTATCAGTTTTTAAATTTCATAGGAGGGCTCGGATTATTTCTGTTTGCCTTAAGTCTTTTGGAATCCAGCATTAAAAATTTAGGATTAAAAAAACTAAAAGATTTTGTAAAAAAACACACCAGCAGCGTATACGGAGGAATCCTCGTAGGATTTATCGTAACGGCGATAATCCAGTCTTCATCGGCTACGACTATAATCGTTTTAGCACTCGTAGGTGCCGGAATAATGCCTCTTAAAAACTCAATAGGGGTAATACTGGGTGCGAATATAGGTACGACGGTTACGGCATGGATAGTGACTATTTTAGGGTTTAAGGTTAAAATTATGCTTGTAGCAAATCCCCTTCTAGCCATAGGTGCACTCGGGTATCTTCTTGTTGATAACAAAAAATACAAAAACATATTTCTGTTTTTTATAGCTTTTGCACTTGTTTTTACCGGACTTGAATTTATGAAAGAGAGTATGAAGGAAATTGCGCATCATATAAATTTAGCCGATTTTCAACATTATAATTTAATTTTTTATGTTTTACTCGGAATTATAATAACCGCCGTTATACAATCATCTTCAGCCACAACAGCAATTGCCTTGACTGCAACCGCAAGCGGCATTATAGATTATAAAACGGCGCTTTTAATAATTATAGGCGCAAATATAGGAACAACGGTCACCGCATGGCTTGGAAGCATCGGAAGGGACGCCAATAAAAAAAGGGTGGCGTTTATACATACAGTTTTTAATCTGACAACAGGAATAATTGTTTTGCTTATACTAAACCCTTTAAGCAAATTCACTCTTTATCTCTCAAAAAACGACTGTTTAATCGCTATCTCACTCTTTCACACAATATTCAATGTTTTAGGCGTTATAGTAATATTGCCGTTTGTAAATCTTCTTGAAAAACTGTCCAAAAAAATTATAAAAGACAAACCTGTAATCGTTACGAAATACATTACCAACATCGACACCACCATGCCTGAAATTGTAAATGAAGCCTTACATAAAGAACTGAAAAGATTTATAAAAAAATCGCTGAAATTTTATCTTCACACATTTAAAATTTCTTCAAAAGCCTTTAAAGACGATGAATATTTAAATTTATATATTGATTATGATACGGATGATGAATACAAATACCTAAAAAAGCTTTCTTCCGAAATAGAGAAAGTGGCCCTTGAGGTAAATAACGACGAAATATTAAAAACTTTATACAACATTACTATTTCAAACAAACAAATCAAAGACATATCTCACAATATCGACGAATTTTTGTTCGACGACAACGAATATTTAAGGGAATACATAACGGAACTCAGAATCAAACTGATAAACTTTGCAAAAGAGTTTTACGAATGGTATAAAAACGGAGGAGAAAAGCCCGTTTTTAAACCGATTACAAGAAATATCGCCTTGGCTATTAAAAATGATAAAATAAGCCCTTATATTTCCATCACTTTACTAAACGTAAACTATTACATAAACAGAGCCCTTGAAAATCTGATAAATATTCCGAATAATAAAAACAATAACTGATTTTTAATCAATATATGATAAAATTAAGAAAAAAAGGATTTTAATGAACTGGGATTTAACTCCGCTTTTTACATCATTGACCGAAGCAGAAGAATTTTTAAAACAGGCTGAATTCAAAGCGATCGAATTTGAAAAAAACTATAAAAACAGATTATACACATTAACACCGGACGAATTTTTAAAAGTATTAAAAGAATATGAGGAAATTTGGGAAAACATAGGCAGAAGCCTTACATACGTATATCTTGAATTCGCAACCGATACGACAAAAGGAAATTTTCTTGCAAAATTTCAGGAAATTGCAAACAAAGCCGAAGAGCATTTAATCTGGTTCGAGCTTGAATTTATATACCTTCCGATTGATAAACAGCAAAAATTCATAGACAACGCAGGGATTTATAAATATTATTTAATTCACTTACAAGAAGAAGCACCGTATAAATTAAGTGAAAAAGAAGAAAAAATTCTAATGAAAAAAGACCTCACAAGCGGCAGTGCATTCAGCAGACTGTTTGACGAGCACATCAGCAGACTTAAGTTTTTCTTTAAAGGACAAAATTTAAGCGAAGAAGAGGTACTCAGCAAACTCTATTCGCCCGACAGAAACGAAAGAAAAAAAGCACAGGTTTCACTAACCCTCGGGCTCAAACCGCATCAGGAACTTTTTGCGTACATATACAATCAGGTAAAAAAAGACTGGAAAATAGATTTCATTGACATAAGAGGATACGATAACGTGGAAGAACCCCGCCATTTAAGTAATAAAGTTACAAAAAAAAGCGTTGACGCCCTTGTAAATACAGTAAATGAAAACACTTTCCTGGTTGAAGAATATTATAACTTAAAAAAAGAAATTTTGGGATACGAGAGGCTGTTTGATTACGACAGATACGCACCGATAAAACTTACTGAAAAAGAAGAGGAAATTTCTTTTGAAAAAGCAAAAGAAACAGTTTTAAACGCTTTTAGAAACTTTTCCGATACATTCTATGAAATAGCAAATAAAGCATTTGACGAAAAATGGATAGACGTTTATCCGAAAGAAGGTAAAAGAGGAGGCGCTTTTTCTCATTCCGCAACGCCTCACGCGCATCCTTATGTGTTACTCAATTATACAAATCAGAGAAGGGACATATTTACCCTCGCACATGAACTCGGACACGCAATACATCAGTATCTTGCGAGGGATGTCGGGTATTTGAATCAGGATACGCCTCTTACAACTGCCGAAACTGCAAGTATTTTTGCGGAAATGCTTCTGTTTGAAGAGCTTAAAAAATCACTTCCAAACGATGAACTTATGGAAATATACGCAGGCAAACTCGAAGACATATTTGCCACACTTTTCAGACAGATAGTTTTTACTAATTTTGAAAGAAGAGTCCATGCAGCAGATGAGTTAAAACCACAGGATTACAACAGAATCTGGATGGAAGAAAATCAAAAAATGTTCGGTGAAAGCGTAATACTCACACAAAATTACGAAATATGGTGGAGTTACATTCCCCATTTTATACATTCGCCGTTTTACTGTTACTCATACTCATACGCACAGCTTTTGGTTTTAACATTATATAAATTATATAAAAGCGGATTTGAAAACTTTGAAGAAAAATATATAAAATTTTTATCACAAGGAGGAAGCATACCCCCTAAACAACAGCTTGAAATATTCGGAGTGGACATAGAAGACGAAAATTTCTGGCAGCAGGGAATCAATGCGGTAAAAGATCTTTTAAATGAATTTAAAGAGCTAAAGGAAAAAAATGATAGTGAACCTACCCTATTTTAGAGAATTAAAAGCAAAACACGCAAAAGATATTTTAATGATTCTTCTTGAAAGGGATGAACCGTTTTCAATACTTGCCCATCTTCCGGCTATAAATTTCAATCCTCCCCTTCCGGAACATATAACAAAACAATTTACCGAAATTATTGTTTTCGCAATTGCGAATTATACTTTGCAAAGCGCTCATATATTGGATGATAATTTTATTTTTGAAGCGGGATTCGGGGACGAAAACATCGGAAGTGTAGTTACCGTCCCTATTGAAAATATTGTACAGATAACACAGGATGAAGTTCCGCTTTTTATAAACGCCGCGGCGACTATGCCAAAAGAAGAAAAACCCAAAAATCCGTTTGCAATGAATCCGAGAAATAAGAAATTTATAAAAGAATAGTAAACCGGAAAGTTTTTAACTTTTCACAAAATTAAGAATCGCCTCAATGTCTTTGTTTATGTCTTTGTAAACTATATATGTTTTTCTTTTAAGGTTCATTCCCTTAATTTTAGACATAAACAATTTTTTATCCCTGATTTCGTCTTTAATAACCATTTTTGATATTATAGAAACAACCTGTTCGCTGGAGCTCATAACGGTATATTTTAAAGCGGTTGAATTATGCACCACACTGATAACGTTTAAAGTGTCACAGGCAAACTCAAATTCCTCAAACGCTTTTTTAATAAATTCCCTTGTGGAAGAATCCGGTTCACGACAAATCATTTTGTAATTTTTCAGGTCTTCAAGTTCTAAGCTGGGAGGCAGAGGTTTGTTCGAAAACACAACCAGCTCGTCTTCTATCCATTCCACATAATTTAAATTGTTGTTTTTCTTTTTAGTTACAAAAGCCATATCAACGGCTTTTTTTTCAACATCATCAAAAAGGGCATCGTTGTTTTTTATAACTAAATTTATTTCACGGTTAATCAGACTTTTAAAATATTTTATACATTCAGGCAAGTTATAATTACCGACGGTGGGACTGGCTCCGATTAAAAACGGTGTATCGGCATTTCTGAATTCTTCAAGTTTTTTTTCAAAACCCGTTAAAAATTTTTCAAACTCTTTTGCGTAAATTAAAAACGTCTGTCCTTCTTTGGTAAGAATCACACCGTTTTTTTTACGCTCAAAAAGACTGACGCCCAAAAAATCTTCAAGAATTCTTATCTGCTGGGTTACGGCGGGTTGGGAAATACCGAGGGCTTTACTGGCTTTTGAAAAACTGCTCTCTCGGTTTATTACTAAAAAGGTATATATTTTATCAAGGTATTTAATTACCATTTTTCTCCTCTTAAATTTTATTAATGAAAATTATAACTAAAAATTATATTAAATCAAATAGGGAGAGGTAAAAGGAAGGGTGAAGGTGGAAGGTTGAAGGGGAATTGTTTTTTTGCTATAATAAATATAAAAAAGCGGAAAAATGGATTTTTTAAATGAATTAAACGAAGCTCAAAAAGAAGCCGCAACGCATATTGACGGTGCACTGTTAATATTAGCGGGGGCCGGAAGCGGAAAAACCAAAACAATCACCACAAGACTTGCCTATCTGTTAAGTCTCGGAATAGACCCTGCAAATACACTCACCCTTACATTTACAAACAAAGCCGCCAGCGAAATGCGCGAACGTGCCCTTAAAATGATAAACAACAATACCGCACATCCGCCCCTTCTTAGTACATTCCATAAATTCGGGCTTATGTTTTTAAAACTGTATATTCATTTGATCGGAAGAAAAAACACGTTTGTAATAATTGACAGCGACGACCAGAAAAAAATATTAAAATCAATCTCGACGGATCTTCCTTTATCATTTGTCAGTAAAGAAATAAGCAAATATAAAAACTCGTTTTTAAATGCCGAGGAAGTGTTTTCACTGGCAAAAGACACAACTTATAAAAAATTGGCCCACATATACGATAAATATCAAAAATACCTTCTTGAAAACAATCTTGTGGATTTTGACGATTTGCTTCTTTTGACATATACAATATTAAACGAAAACGATGATTTATGCAGGGAAATTTCGGACAAATACCGATATATAATGGTTGACGAATATCAGGACACCAACGAAATACAGCTTTTACTTCTAAAAAAACTGTGCCGCACTCACAACAACATCTGCGTTGTAGGCGATGATGACCAGTCCATTTACGGTTTCAGGGGCGCAAATCACAAAAACATACTGAATTTTGAAAAAGATTTTAACGCCAAAGTTATAAAACTGGAAACAAATTACCGCTCCACCAATCAAATCCTAAAAGCCGCAAACTCGCTTATCAGTTTCAATAAAATGAGATATGACAAGAAACTGCATTCAGCCCTTGGTGACGGTAAGGAAATTGAACTTCTTAAAAGCTATAATGAAATGGCTGAAGCCGAAGCGATTGCAAAAAGGATCAAAAATTTAATAAACAGTGGCGTAAATCCTAAAGAAATCGCTATTCTTTACAGAATAAACGCCCTTTCCCGTTCAATTGAAGACGGACTAAGAAGTTACGGCATTACTTATAAACTGGTAGGCGGAATGCGCTTTTACGAAAGGGAGGAAATAAAAGACCTGATAAGTTATTTAAGGGTGTTTGTAAACAGAAACGACGATTACTCGTTTAAAAGAATAGTAAACAAACCGAAAAGAGGCATAGGCAAAACCACGGTTTTAAAACTTGAAGAAGCAAAAGGCGACAAATCTTTCCTTGAATTTATAAAAGAAAACGATCTTTCGTTTTTAAGTAAAAAAGCGGCCAAAACACTAAAAGATTTTGAAAAAACAATAGAATTTTTAAGCTCACTTCCCATAGAGGAACTTCCGGAAGCCATTGAAAAAACACTCGAACTCAGCACCAGCTACAAAGATGAAGACAAAAGAAGAAACGTTGAAGAGTTTTACGGTATGATGCACGAAAAAAGCGATTTGAACTTAAGGGAGTTTTTAAACGAACTCTCACTTGAAAGCGATCAGGACAAAATCACCGACGAAATGATAAACGTAATGACCATACACGCAAGTAAGGGACTTGAATTCGAACATCTTTTCGTCATAGGCATGGAAGAAGGTTTCTTTCCTCTTAACGAAGCGGATATCGAAGAAGAAAGACGTCTTGCTTATGTAGCCATTACAAGAGCTAAAAGAGAACTCACCCTTTCATACGTTGAGAGCAGATATATAAGAGGTCAAAGAAGCAGGGTTTCAAAAAGCAGATTCCTAACAGAAGCGGGACTCATTAAAGGCGAGAGGGTAAATTTAAAAGAAGCGCCGAGCGGCGGTATGTTTAAAGTCGGAGGACTTGTAAAACACAAAGTATTCGGAACGGGAAGAATTCTCGGCATCAACAAAGCCGGAAACAAAACAAAACTGAAAATCGATTTCGGTCACAATGTCAGGGAAATTTTAAGTGATTTTGTGGAAAAAGCGTAAATAATAAATGGAGAATTGAGAATTGAGAATTGAGAACTGTAATAATATATTATTTGTTGCAAATAAACCTATGTATATAAGTTCAAATAAATTTCTTAATCAATTAAAAAGAAAGTACGGAATTAAAAAAATGGGTTTTTCCGGAACTCTTGATCCTTTTGCGTGCGGCTGCCTGATAATTGCTGGCGGCCAGTATACGAAACTTTTCAGATTCTTAAAAAAAACGCCTAAAACTTATATTGCCACATTAATGTTAGGAGCATATTCACCGTCCCTTGATGTTGAAAAAATTGAAAAAATTGAAAATACCGACAGTTTCTCAAAAGAGCAAATAACTGACACGTTAAAAAGTTTTTTAGGAAAACAAAAACAGCTTCCTCCAAAATACAGCGCGAAAAAAATAAACGGGCAAAGAGCATATTCTTTAATGGAAAATGAACAATGGAAAATGGACAATGTTTATTTAGAAAAAGAGACTGATATAGAAATATTTGATATTGAGCTTATTAACTATTCACACCCTTTTATTACTTTTAAAGCAAGCGTGAGTGAAGGGACGTATATAAGAAGTTTAGGATTTGACGTCGCTCAAAAATTAGGGGTAAACGGAGCTTTAACATATCTTGAAAGAATCAACGAAGGCAAGTTTCATTACGAATGTGAAAAACTTTTAGATCCTACCGAATTTCTGGATTTGAATGAAAACGTCTACCTCGGAGATGATGAAAACATGATTCTGGGCAGAAAATTAAACATTGAGGACTTTAAAATTAAAAAAAACGGACAATATTATGTAAAATTCGACAGATTTTTTGCTATTATAGAAATAAAAGACGCAAAAGTATCATATATATTAAACAGGATTGAATTATGTTAGTAATATCAAGGAAGATAAACGAAAAAATCAAAATAGGCGACGATATTGAAATCACTATCGTTTCAGTAGATAAAAACCAGGTGAAAATCGGAATAGACGCACCTAAAAACATACCGATATTAAGAAGTGAACTTATAGAACAGATTACGGAAGAAAACAAAAAAGCGGCTAAAGAAATCGACATAAACGTATTAAACGATATTTCTAAAATTTTTAAGGGTAATAAATGAAAATAAAAGCACATGCCAAAGTCAATATTTTTTTAAAAATTGTCGGACATGACGGATTTTATCATTTAATAAAATCCAGATTTATGAAGGTAAAAAACCTATACGATGAAATAGAAATTACAGAAGGTGAAAAATTTAATATTATAGGTGATATAAACTGCGCTCTTAGGGACAACAGCGTGTTTCGTGCCTATATTGAACTCACAAGGGCGTATCCCGATATCAAAAAATGGTTTATAGGCAAAGAAATCAGAATTCATAAAAATATTCCGGAAATGGCTGGTCTTGGAGGCGGAAGCAGTGACGCCGCGGCATTTTTGAGGCTTGTTAATAAAGAAAGCGGACTGAATTTAGATAACGAAAAGCTTTGTGAAATCGGCAAAAAAATAGGCAGCGATGTTCCTTTTTTTATATATGATTATGACACGGCAAACGTATACGGCAGAGGAGACATAGTGGAAAAATACGAAGAAAAGTTGCTGAATATTGAAGTTTTCACCCCTCCTATAGAATGTTCCACCCCGGACGTTTATAAAGAATACAAAGAAAGGTTTTTTAATCCGAAAGAGACCGATTTTGACAAATATGATTCAAAAGAATTACTACAAAAACATTCTCCTACAGAATTAAATGATTTATTCAAGCCAGCACTTTCACTCTATCCCGATTTATATAAATACATGGATAAGGGATTTTTTACAGGAAGCGGAAGCAGTTTTTTTAATGTAATATAATTTTTATTTATATTAAGCATAATTTAAGATTATGTATATACAATTCGAACGAATTCTATACGGAGGTTAAAAATGCAAAGAAGCTTACAATATTTTCCTGTTCAGCTTTTTGCAGTAATCATGGGTCTTTCAGGGCTCACAATTGCATTCGCAAAAGCGTGGCATTTTTTAAAGCTGGATTCGCTGCAGTATATTTACGAATTGCTGCTTTTTATTGATACGGTTATGTTTTTCGTTATTTTCTTCGCTTATATTATAAAATGGATCAAATACCCGCAAGCCGTAAGCAAAGAGTTTTCACACCCTATTAAAAGCTCATTCGGTGCGGCGATATCAATCAGTTTCTTATTAATTTCAATAGCATATTATGACTATGCTCCAAGTGTATCGATTACTTTCTGGTATATAGGTGCACCTCTGCATCTGTTTTTTACATATAAAGTAATGAATTACTGGCTTGAACACAAATTTGAAGTGCATCAGATAAACCCTGCGTGGTTTATTCCGATTGTCGGGAACGTTTTAGTCCCGGTAGTGGGATTTGATGCGCAAAACACGCTAATCAGTATATTTTTCTATGCCATAGGTATATTTTTCTGGCTGGTATTGTTTACTATCGTAATTTACAGAATGATATTCCATCATCCGATAGGTCAAAGACTCGTACCAACGTTTTTCATTCTTATAGCACCGCCTGCAGTCGGATTTATCAGTTATTTCAGACTTACTTTCGGACTTATTGATACAAGCAGTCTGTTTTTATATTTTATAGCACTGTTTATTTTCGTGCTGCTTTTGACAATGATGAAAAAATTCATAAGTCTAAAATTTTTCATTTCATGGTGGGCATATACATTCCCTATGGCAGCATTAACCATATCAACAATATTAATGTATTCTGCATATCACAATACATTGACTTATTCACTGTCACTGTTTTTATTGACATTTACAACATTATTAGTAGGCTTTGTTGCATATAAAACATACATTGCCGTAAAAAATCAAAAAATCTGTATACCTGAGGAGGAATAATATGAATAAAAGAAGTTTTATCGGTGGATTAATTATAGGTGCGGTTGCGGTTTTATTCATAATACCGTTTTTATTCAAAATGTCTGCACCGACTATGCTTTTTAAACAGGTTTCAAGCCCTTATTCTTTTGAAAAAACTGTAAAAATTCTTACACAAAACATATCTAAACAACCCGGCTGGCATGTAGTAACGGTAATTGACCAGGAAGAGGAAATTAAAAAATATGGCGGACCCGATGTAGGTAAAGTTGCGATTATTAAATTTTGTAACGCAAAATACGCCGGCGAAATGCTAAGTGACGACGATACAAAATTCATGGCTGTTAAAATGCCTTTAAGCATTGCCGTTTATGAAGATTCAAAAGGTGCTGTTAAAATTTCGCTTATGAACGGATATCTTCTTACAAGAATGCTTAGCGGAACCAAAGAAGCTAAAATTATGGAAAAAGTCGTAAGGGATATCCAAAGTATTTTAGGATTCGTCCATTTCAGATATTCAATATTTTAAAGCCTTTTTAGGCTTTATGCTTTAAAATTAAACGTTTCTGTATTGTCTGATTTTTCACTGTTGAATTTTTGCAGGTTTTTAATTTTCTGCATCTGCGCTGAGAGTTTGTTTTTTTCTTTTTGAAGTAATTTTATCGCCTGTTGTAAAAAAACGACAATCTCCTTTGCTTCTTCAATAGTGTCATATTCAGGAGTTTCGTTTACTAATTCTTCAAGTTTGTTTATATCCTCATTAATAACTGCAATTTTAAGTTTATTTAAATAATTTTTCATTTTTCACTTTTCATTGTTAACTAATCCCCGTCTCTTCTTTCCACGCTTCTATCAGACCTTTTAAAACCCTGATTACGTCATCAAGATACTTTGTATCGTTTTCCAGATTGGCTTTAGCAAGTAATTCAAGCTGATAAGCGTACAGACCGTTTAAATAATATGCAATGTCACCGCCTTTTTCAAAATCAAGAGAATTCAAAAGCTCTATAAAAATATTTGAAGTTTTTATAATATATTTTACTTTATCCTCTATATTCCCCTCGTTTATTGCTTTTTTTGCAAAATTTGCAAACCTCAAAGCCCCTTCATACAGCATAAGTATCAGTTTTTCCGGTCTGTCGATATTTACATTCATTTGATTGTAACTGTCTAAAGCTTTATTATACGTCATTTTCTACACCTTTATTTTTTTGCGTTTATGGCTTGTTCTATAGCCATGGTAATTGTCTGGCTTTGGGCATTTAGTTTATTTATCATTTCATCATACGCCGCAAACTGTTTTGCCATAATTTCATATTTCGTTTCAAGATATTTATTCATCGCGTCAATTCTGTCTTTATACCTGTCTTCTTCTTTTTTTATTTCCTGATCTAAAAGATTAAGATTCGAATTATCCCCCGTAATATTTGATTCGAAATCCACTTTCAATCTTGTAAACATGTTTCCAAAAAGCCTGTTTGTCAAATCGGCGTCTTTTTTATAAGCACTTCTGAATTTTTCCTCATCAAAACTTATCATTCCCGTTTTATCCATGCTAAAACCTACATCAGCAGCAGTAAAAATCGTATTCATTGTATATTCGTTACCGTTTAAATCACGCGAAGTTTTTTTATTTGACATAACAACACTGAACAAATCATTACTGAATTTGGCGCCGAGCATGGTAAAATCACTGTCACCCTGAAAAAGTCCCACATTGCCGCTTTCTTTATCATAAGCGGTTAAACTCTGCAAATTTGAAATCATGGCGTTGTAATCGGCAACAAACTTTTTAATCGCCTCAACCATATCATCCACGTTAGAAGTTATGGATACGCTTGACTCGCCGGTTGTTTTTAAATTAACGGTAACGCCTTTAATCAAATCTTCTATTTTGTTTGACGGTCTGTGTATTTCCACACCGTTATAAGTAAAAACCGCATCTTCTGCTTTTTGTAACCTGTTGGAGTTGTTAAAATCAGTATTGTCGTTAAAATTCGTTGTTAAATTTTCATCGCTGATAACAATATTTCCGATTGCCTGAACGTCAAAATTAATCGCACCGGTATCGTTATTGTATGAAGCGTTTATTTTAAGCGAATTACCGTCACCGTCTTTTAAATTTCCGCTGTTTAACGCATCGATAAAATCGCTGACCGTTGTTCCGTCGGCCACAGTCATGGAATAATCGGTGCCGTTAACCGTTATTTTAAATGTCTGGTCACTTCCGCTGTTATTAACCGAATCACTTTCTGATGAATAAACAGCTGAAGAATAATTAGTCGCATTAAAGCCTAAATCGTCTATTTCCGAATAATTAAACTGAATATAATTGTCTTCTCCCGTTTCATCAGCTTTAAGGACCAATTTATAAGGATTACTGCCCACACCCGTATCTATTATGGAAGCCGTCACACCTGTGTCCGCATTATTTATAGCTTCTTTTAAATCATTTAAAGTAGCTCCGGCTTTTAAAGTAAAAGTTGTTTCAATCCCGCCTGTTCCTATAGCCAGCGTTACATCCCCGCCGCTGTTATTTACAATACTGTCCGTTGACGCAAATCCGTTTGACTGAAACACATCATTTTCAGCCAGTTGAGTAACATTGATGTTAAATGACTGAGGCTCTACACCGTCTTCAGCTTCAACGTTTATACTTCCGCCGCTTACATTTGCCGTAACTTTTGCAAAAAGCGTCCCGTCCGCCAAATCAAGTATATCTGTTTTAACGGTCGAACCTATTGTAATAAATTGAGAAAGTGCACTTTCTCTTTTTTTTAACAGATCAAGCTTATTTTCCAAAGGTTTAACCATTGCATCCTTATCTGCGTTTTTAAGCTTATCTATAATGTCGTAATTTAATACCCCGCTTCCTATTCCAAGTGAAGACAGTGTCCCTATATCAGCCATTTTTATCCTTTCTTATCAAATAAAAGACCCACTATTTCTCTCATTTTTTCCATTAATTCAAGAGCTTCTTTCGGTGGATATTCCCTTATTACTTTATTGTCTTTCGTGTCAATCACCTTTACCATCAGTTCTTCAATTTTATCGTTAAACTGAAATTTTAAAGAAGTACTTAACGGGTTTAAAGCTTTGTTTAATTCTTCCGTAACCTTTTGTAATTCTTTTTTTAATTTGTCTTTGTCCTGTTTTTCAATCATATCCTGCTGTTTGGTTGTTAAATCCGCTTTTTCTATTCTTGTTTGTTTGATACTGTTCTGATTTGTTATGGTATCCAAATTCTGTGTTTTTTGAGTTACGTTTTTGATATTGCTAAAAACGTCCATGTTTTACCCCTTTTTTAATCTACATTAATATCGGCAAAAATAACAAACTGTTTAATTTTTTGTTATCATTCTTAATAATATTTTTGATTTAATCATAAAATAATTATAATTATATACAATTCAAAGGTTTTAAATGCAATATAAAATTATATGCAATTCACCTCTGTTACAGTATACACTCGAATATTTCCTAAAAGACCACTTAAGCCCAAACGGGATTGTGATTACAGACAATCCGGAAATAGAGGGAATTTTAATCGGAAAAGACATTAAAAAACCTTTCAGCAAAACGACATTGTTTATGGAATTGGAAAAAAAGCAGCCTGTAAAAGAAACCACTATTGAAGAAAAATTAGACAAAGCATTCGAAAAGTTCAGACAGGAACTTCTTGAAATATTAAAGGAGTATGATGGAAAAAAGTAATATAAAAATAATAGGCGGTAAATACAGAGGCAAAAAGCTGTATATGGGCAACAAAGAAGTCACAAGAAGTACTAAAAACATTTTAAAAGAGAGTGTTTTTAACACTTTGCAATGGGAAGTTCCGGATTCTACATGGGTAGAAATGTTCAGCGGTGTAGGAAGCATAGGACTTGAAGCAATAAGCAGGGGCGCAAAAAAAGCATACTTTTTGGAAAAAGACCCTGAAGCCGCAAAAGTTCTCAAAAAAAACATCGATTCCATGGAACCTGAAAAATGCGAAATTCTGTTAGGCGACAGTTTTGAAACTGTATGGGATGTAATTGAAAAATTAAAAAGAGACAGGGACAGGGCGTTTTTTTATTTCGACCCGCCGTTTGCAATCAGAGAAGGTTATGAAGACATTTATGAAAAAGTAAAACATTTAATTAAACAGTTACCTAAAATAAATGTTGAAAAAATCTTAATCGAACATCAGAGTGATTACACTTTCCCTGAAGAATTAGGTCTTTATAAAAAAATAAAAACAAGAAAATTCGGAAAAAGCTCCGTAACATATTACGAATAAAAGGATAAAAAATGAAAAAAATATTATTTATACCCCTGATCTCGGTTGCACTGTTTACAGGGTGCGCAACCGATTCAAAACCTCAAAAATCATTAAGTTTTAAAAGTATAAATCTGCTTGACAAATACGGTATAAATGAAAGCGCTTTAATGAAAACGGCGGACGGGTATGTTTTTGTCTTACCCGATCCAAAAGGAGCGGCGGTATATAAACTTGATAAAAATTACAATCTCGTATGGAAAAAAATAACCCCGGTGTTACTCGATCCTGTAAAATCGGAAGTTATCGGTGACGCATTGTATATCTTAGGTTACGACCAGAAAAAAAACAGAATCGCATTATTAAAATATAATATAAACGGTAAACTCATAAAACTGTCGTACTATGGGAAAAAATACGATTTGGCAAGAGATTTTGTAATTAGCGGCAAAAATGTTTATGTGGCGGTAACCCAATATACGCCAAACAACAATTCAGACATAATAATATACGGAACCGATCAAAAAATCACTCTTTCAACACCGTTTATGGATGATGCAAAATATGTAAAACCGTATAAAAAAGGGCTTTTGATTATCGGTACGACACAAAGTGACAGTGAAAATGTACTAATTGCCTACAAAACACCCGACAATCAAACCGTATGGGCTAAAACCATAGATTTGGGTATGGATGAAAGACCTTTAAAAGTGGAGATTAAAAACAATGAAATTATTTTAGACATAGTTTCAACGGACAATATGGGCGCGGAAAAAGAAGTCACGTTTATTATTGATGAAAAAGGAAATGTTAAAAGTGTAAAAAAAGGAATCGAATTTAAACAGCTTCCTATGAAGTACAGGACTTAAATGAGTTTAAAAAAGGAGTTTTTTTCAAACAATTTCTCCTCTTTTTTAAGCGAGAATAAAAGTTTTTTTAAAAAATATGAAGCTGCTTTTATCAAAACTTTTAAAGAATATTTATCTAAACTTTCCTCTCCGGAAATCAACATTGATTCCTCCGAAATAAAAGATTTTTATAAATCATTGTTTATTGAACCCTTTTTAACAAACAATGATTTCAAAGAATTGTTGTTTATAGATAAATTAAACGAGTATAATTTCGATTATATAAATATTTTAAATAAACTGTTTTTAATTTTAAGCAATAATTACATAAAACATATCGTAAAACGCAAAAATTCGATATCCAAATTAAAAGAACTGACTTTTTTACTCGATTTTTACATAAAATATTTTGAATTTCACAAAACGGATGTTGATGACATCAATACACCTCTTCCAAAAGAAATAGAAAAAATCTTTACAAATAAAACACCCCTTAATTTATTCGGTATCTATAAGGGAATACCGATAGCGCACAAAACAAGGATTCTTCAAATCGATAAAAATGAGGGTATAATAAAAGTTACCGCAAACAATTACCAGCTAATCGCCGCAAAATTCCATAAAGAAATATTTTTGCTTGAAAATGATAAAGAATACAGTTTCAGGGCAAATATAAAACACTGTATTGTTCATAAAAAAATCATGTATTTGAACAATATAGAAAAAATTCAAAGAAATGCGCCAAAAAGAAGCTTTATCAGGGTACAGCCGAAAAACAAAATCGACGTTTTATTAAAAAACGGTTCTCAAGCGTTTCATACGGAACTTTACGACATATCATTAAGAGGATTGTGTGTTATAGGTAAAAAATGCGATTTGAAAGTATCGGACATTATAACGGCAGAATTTATTTTAAAAACGGACAAACCCCATCTGTTTGTAACGCAGGGGGAAATAAAATCCATAACCAAACTTGATTCGAAAACATTCAGATATCACATTCATTTTGAATTATCCACTCATTACGAGTTTATATTGTCTAAATTTATAACAAAAAGGGAAAAAGAGATAGTAAAAGAGCTGAATGCTTATATATCCAAAGAATTCCTGTCTCTCGAGGAATAAAATTCTTTTTTGTATTCTTTAAATTTTCCTTTTATAACGGCTTCCCTTATTTCCCGCACCAAATTCAGATAATAATGCAGATTGTGAATACTTGCGAGTCTGAAATAGGTAAGCTCTTTTGCCCTAAATAAATGATTTAAATAAGCCCTGCTGAAATTTCGGCATGTATAACAGTTACATTTCGGATCAACAGGTGATTCGTCAAGTTTATATTTTGCGTTTTTGATTCTCAGCGTTCCAAAAGACGTAAAAAGATATCCGTTTCTAGCATTACGTGTCGGCATTACACAGTCAAACATATCCACACCCCTCTCAACCGCTTCTATTATGTCTTCAGGTGTCCCCACACCCATAAGATATCTGGGTTTGTTTTCCGGCATATACGGCGTTGTGGCTTCAATTGTATCATACATAAGAGTGTTTTCTTCACCTACACTCAGCCCCCCGATCGCAAACCCGTCAAAAGAGTTTCCTTCATATTCAAGAGATACCAGGCTTTGTGCACTTATACGCCTGAATTCAAAATCCGTCCCACCCTGGATAATCGCAAAAAGATTGTTTTTTTTGCCTCTTTTTACATGATGCATAAGACTTCTGTATGCCCACTGAGTCGTTCTTTCAATCGACTTTTTTATTCTTTCCTTGGTATTCGGAAGCGCTATCAAATCATCCAAAACCATCATAATGTCGCTGTTTAAATTATATTCGATATCTATAACCTTTTCCGGTGAAAAAAAATGCCTGCTTCCGTCGATGTGGCTTTTAAACCAGATACCCTCATCCGTAAATTTAACGTTATCCCCGAGGCTAAACGCCTGAAAACCTCCGCTGTCCGTTAAAAAACTTCTTTTATAACCGCTGAATCCGTGAAGTCCGCCGAGCTTCGCTATCGTTTCGTCACCGGGGCGTAAATAAAGATGGTAAGTATTCCCCAAAATTATAGGCGCGTCAAGAATTTCCATCATATCTATCGCATCAAGGCTTTTCACGGCAGCAGCCGTCCCCACCGGCATAAAAATCGGTGTTTTTATTTCGCTATGGGCTGTTTTTATCGTGCAGGCTCTTGCGTTACCGTCTGTTTTATCTATTCTAAATTCCATATTTTTAACTCTCCGTTCTCAATTCTCAATTATACATTCGTATGTTATAATTTTATGAAATTTTAACAAAAGGAACTGCTTGAATAAAATTTTAATATTTGCAGGATGTCAGGAAGCCACATTATTAATACAGAAAATTTCCGATAATTTTTTAAATTTAGGCGAATTTCACATTATTTACGAAGAAGACGAAATAAAAAACGGCTTTAACGAAAAAGAAAACCTGTTTTTTTATAAAATAAATTTTTACGCATACGAACTGTATAAAAATCTTCTTCATAGGAATTTAAACAAAATAATAATTTTTGTCAAAAACAAAAAAGAAGCCGAATATATACTTAAAAACTCCCTTGACAAAAAAGTTCCTATTCTGTTTGTAAAATTCTGGACAGATTTCGACGTTCCTTTGCAAAATAACATAGAAATTATCGACATACCGGAGCTCCTTACAAACAAAGTAATAGATTTCCTTCCGGGTGTTCCTCTTTTCGCAAGGGACATAGGGCTCGGTATCGGAGAAATTCTGGAAGTTGAAGTTCCGCCCCATTCACCTTTTGTTTATTCACACCCGAACAAATTGCAAAACGAAAACGCAAGGGTGGCGGCCATATACAGAAACAACGAACTCAGACTCATAAACGAAAACACGATGATTCTCCCGAACGACAAACTTCTTTTAATAGGAGACCCGGAAGAATTAAAAGACCTGTTTAACAAAATCAAAAAAAACATCGGCGCTTTTCCTCAGCCTTACGGGCAAAACATATATCTTTTAATCGATATGAAAAACATGGAAAAAAAAGAAATTTCCGCACTGTTAAAATCCGCACTGTTTTTACACAGAAAACTTAAAAACAAAAAACTGATAATAAAAATAATAAACCCTTCAATCAACAACCAGATATATAAACTTTATAAATTTAACAATATCGAAATATCAACTGATTATTATGAAACATCATACAGCGAATGCCTTAAAAAAGACGCCAAAACATTCAATATAGGCCTGTTTGTGACAAACAACGACTTTTTCTTTAAATACTCACAATTATATTACGAATTAAAAATCCCCGTTTTTAAAAAAGGGGAAGAATCTATTAAAAAATGCGAAGGCATAAAAGTATTAATTCAGGAAAACGAAATAAAGCCCATTGCATCCGTTATTTTTGACCTTTCTTTCCAGCTTGAAAAACCTTTGACTTTTATTGACGGGGACCCGGAAAACAAACACACCGAACTTATAGAATACCTTACGAATTTCGCAAAACTGTTTAACTTTAAAGACGTTAATATTGAAAAAACAAAAGATAATCCGATTTTCGAATTAAATAAAGTTGACAATCAATGTGTAATATCCCCTTTTACAAAAAAACCGGTGCCTAAAATATGGCAGATATTAAATCCTAAAATGGAATATTCATATCTGTTTTTAAACAAGTTCAATCAATTTTTGATACCAATTAAATAAGGAAAACAATGAAAGTAAACATTACAACACCGAACAAATCATACGATATCCTTATAAATAAACTGCCTCAAATCACTACCGATAAAAAAGTAGCAGTCATCACCAATCCCACGGTTGCGGGTTATCATTTGAATTATTTGCTCAACCGTTTAAAAGCAAAAGAGCTTAAAATAATCACCCTCCCCGACGGTGAAGAATATAAAACAATGGAATATATCACATACGCACTTGACAGGATGTTTGATGCGAAATATGACAGAAACAGTGTGATTATCGCTTTTGGCGGAGGCGTCATAGGTGATATGAGCGGATTTGCCGCTTCTATTTTTTTAAGGGGCATCGAATTTATACAAATCCCGACAACACTGCTTTCAATGGTTGACAGCTCGGTAGGAGGAAAAACCGGAATCAACAACAAATACGGGAAAAACCTCATAGGTGCGTTTTATCAGCCCGAAGCCGTATATATAGATACGCATTTCCTTTCAACCCTTCCGAAAAGGGAATTTGCAGCCGGAATGGCGGAAGTTATTAAAATGGCCGTAATGTTTGATAAAGAATATTTTGAAAACCTTGAAAAAAACGCTCTTACAACCGAAGAGATTATTAAGAGATCGGTTGAACTAAAAGCATGGGTGGTAAACCAGGATGAAAAAGAAAAAGGCATACGAAGCGTATTAAACTACGGACACACATTCGCTCATGTGATTGAAAACCTTACAAATTACAAAACATACCTTCACGGAGAGGCGGTAGCCATAGGTATGGTTATGGCAAACGAACTCTCAATTGAGCTTGGATATCTGAGTGAAGAGGAAGCGGCAAGAATAAAAGCACTTCTTGAAAAACAAGGACTTCCGACTTATTACAAAATAAAAGACCCGGAAGAATTTTACGAACATTTTTTTGCCGATAAAAAAACATTAAACAACAAAATAAAATTCATTATCCCTGAAAAAATAGGAAAGTTTAAAACAGTGGAAAATCTTGACAAAGAAATCATTATGAAAGTTTTAGGAAAGTTTACAAAATGAGAAAAATTGTTTTTTTATTTTTCTTTTTTTTGTCACTGTTCGCAAACGAAACAAATACTACCGTTTTAAAAGAAAAATTAAACGATATTACGGAAATTTTAAAAAAAGACGAATTCTTTATTAATTACCAGTCTTATTTAAATTACAAAAAACTTCAAAACAAAATATACTCTTTGGAAAAACTTGCAAGAAGAAATCCGAAAAAATACAAAGACAGACTTGAAAGACTGAAAACCGAACTTGAACTTTTAAGTAAAAACAGAAATATTTTTAAAGCCCTCATTAAAATAAAAGACCTCCCGAAACCGCCGGAAGTAAACAATCCGTTTCAGATATTCAGTGCTCTGAATTATGAAAAAGAAGTCGACAACGTAATAAACGAAAACTTCAAGACATACGAAAATTTTACAAAAACACTAAAAATGCTCCAGGAACTTCAGGAAATCAATGAAAAACTGAAAATCAAAAACACCGAGCTCAACCAGGCCATTCAAGATTTTATAATGATAAACAATATCTACAAAACAAAACTCAAAACGCTTCAGGCGGAATCAAAAATTTATAAACAAAAAGTAAAAAAAGAGATAAATAAAGAAATAAACAAATTAATTTCATTGATAATTTCCATTGCAATAAGTATTTTAATATTTATTCTTATCAAACTTGCTGTGAAAAAATACGTAAAAGAAGAATCGTTTTATTTAACCAATAAAATTCTCAATTTCATAAACGCCACCGTTATTTTAATAATTATTTCGTTTTTTTATATTAATAACGCCACTTATTTAATCACGATAGTCGGTTTTGCATCCGCAGGTATCGCAATTGCGATGAAAGACTGGTTTATGAACATATTCGGATGGTTTGTCATAATGACAAGCGGTAACTTTAAAGTCGGAGACAGAATAAAAATATATCTGCAAAACGGTAATGTGAAAATTATAGGGGATGTAATAGATATTACCGTAACAAGAATAGTAATTTACGAAGACGTTACGCTTACAACATACCTTTATAACAGAAGGGCCGGAAGAATCGTGTTTATTCCGAATAACGTAATTTTCACCAACCCCGTATTTAACTATACCCATCACGGAATGTCCACCGTATGGGACGGTATAGACGTAACCATCACATTCGATTCGAATCATAAAAAGGCGGTATACCTTGCAAAAGAGATTGTCAGCAAATATTCAAAGGGTTATACGGACATCACCAAAAGAAGACTTCAAAAGCTTAAATCGTCATATCATATAAGAAACGCAAACGTAGAACCCAGGATTTACACTTTTATAGAAGAAAACGGTATAAGAATCAGCTGCTGGTATCTAAACAATTACGCTCCTTTAAATTTAAGAAGCAATATTTCAGCAGAAATAATAGAAGCTTTCAATAATGAAGACGATATTCAAATCGCATACCCAACCTACACTATTGTAAAGAAAGACGAAAATGAAAAACATAATGAAACTGAAATACCTGTATGATTTAAAAACAGCCGGTGTTGAATATTTTGAAGGATTCCATTCGGAGGAAGACAAAATACAAATGCCAAAAGAATTAAATGAACTTGAAAAAATATGTCTTAACTGCACACTTTGCGATCTAAGCAAAACAAGAACTCACGTGGTTTTCGGTGAGGGAAATCCTAACGCCGAACTAATGTTCATAGGTGAAGGACCCGGTGCCGAAGAAGATAAAACCGGAAGACCGTTTGTGGGTAGGGCCGGCAAACTCCTAACCAAAATAATTTTAAACGTTTTAGAACTTACCAGGGAAGACGTTTATATAGCCAATATTGTAAAATGCCGCCCGCCGAACAACAGAGTTCCAACTATCGAAGAAGCCGAAACCTGCAAACCTTACCTTTTAAAACAAATTGATATAATTAATCCGAAAATTTTGGTATGCTTAGGCAAAACCGCGTTTATGTATCTGATGAATACCGATATGCCTATAAGCAAAGTCAGAGGCCAGATATTTGAATTTAAGGAGAAAAAAGTGATTCCGACATTTCATCCGAGCTTTCTTCTGAGAAACCCTTCAGCCAAAAAAGAAGCATATAAAGATTTCTTGCTTATAAAGAGTATGTTATGAAAAAGATAATATTCATATTATTTATAGCGGTTTGTTTAAATGCTCAAACGCTGAATTTCGAAATCCCGATAGACGAAGCAAACAATTCCATAGAAAATAAAACAGTTATTTTGGAATCCGGTGATACAAATGCCAAAACGGATACTAATTTCACATACAAACCTTCATTCGAAGAAGAGGATTTAAACGACACGTATTTTTCATTAAATACAAACGTAAATTTCGCAGTGGTAATAAATAAACGGAGGTTTTTCAAATATCTGCCCTCATTAATGAATGCATTAAACGCTTATTTTGCACAAAAAGGAATAGATTACAATATTACGCTGTACAACAGCGATGTGAATATTTCCGATATTCAAACGGATGATATTATCTATTTTACTACAAATCCGGATGAACTGAACAGATTACAAAACATTGACAAAAATTTTTATTTACCCCTGATTCATAAAAACGAAACAAACATCAGCGCCAAAAACATATACTTCGGTTCCATAGACTTTGAAAAACAGGTAAATGCCCTCTCTTATTTTATAGACGGCAAAACCGACGTTATAGCGGATAACACCATGCTATCGCAAAAACTGTTAAATTATGAAAAAAACATCACTTATTTAAATCATGTATACACATTTCCGAATATTTATTACAGGGACTTAAACAACACATTTGTAATCTTTAATACAGGTGCAGGAAAAACCGCCCAGGTACTCTCAACAATAACTCAGAAGGAAATTCAAACAAAACTCGCACTTTCACCACAAATAGGATACGACCCTTTAATGATCATATTAACACAACCAGCGGATATTGAAAAACTTTTAATTGCCAATTCAATAATTCACCCTCCCCTTGTTATTAATGAATACGTTTCACTTTTAAATTCAGACATCAGATATAACTGGTTAAATTACGCGACCTGTATACTTGCAAACAAAATATACAATCTCCAAAACGAAGAAGACGAATTTTATATGAGCGATTTTAATATTTATATTTTCGACAATCAAATAGACTACAAAATAAAACTATACAGAATTATAGACGGAGCATTCAAGGAAGTGGAATAATAACTCAATTGAGAATTGAGAATTGAAAATGGAAAATTTAATAAACGGAAAAACAGGGAAAAG